>ERZ1740059.506-NODE-506-length-20466-cov-8.675175_pt1 | contig 20466 bp, 8 predicted proteins | sample MGYA00581744_ERZ1740059 | MGnify/ENA primary metagenome ERZ1740059 (study PRJEB43018, sample SAMN04849738) | marine metagenome | isolation source: floating plastic debris | place: Pacific Ocean | collected 2008-08-28 | study: EMG produced TPA metagenomics assembly... | reverse complement strand
CCATTGCCAAAGAACCCATCAAACGCATTATCTAGCCGCTTTACATTCTGCTGTAATGCAGTACTATTTACACGCTTATACCAAGGTCGAGATTTTTTAAGTTCTTTAAGGTTAGCATCTTGAATAGCGCTCGCAGAACGGCGTTTTAATAGCCCGGTTTTCTTGTCTGGCTTTTGGGTATAGACCTCACCAGATGCACCGTTGCGAGAAATGCAACAAGTTAAAGCACAATGCGTTACAGGGAAGTTGTGGCTAGTAGACCAATCTTCTTGAGATGCGTAGTACGTATAGTTTCGGTCTCTTAGATTGTAGTTGTACTGACAAAAAAGCATATCAACCCAACTACTTAATTCTACTGCTTGCAACTTTGTAGGCTTTAACTTGAACACCATTCCCATCAGCACTTGACAATCACCTCCTGTGTTTATATAACTAAATCTAGTATATACACAATATCTATAAATGTCAACCAAAAAAGGACAAAAAAGATTAAAGAATATTCCCGTATTGCACGATGAGATAAAAGAAAGGCATCAGATTGTAGTTACCCCTACAGCTTGGGATAACATGAAGTCAAAAGCTCTAAAAGAAGGTATTAGCGTTAGCGAATTGATAGAAACTCTTGCTAGACTTCACTGCACCTAAAGGTGCATACTCGAATTTTATCCCACGATTAAAAACCGTGGGCTTTCATTCTCGCAACTACTGTAAGCGGCGAGTGGCTCAAATAGACTAATTTTCTTGTCAATGCGTAAGTCCTACAAAGTTCTTAATTTTTCATTTTTCTCCCCACTTCACCGTCTGACTGCTTGGTTGTACTTTCATACCAGTCACAAGGCGATGATTGCCATTTGTGATTACCATATCGCCATTTTGTAAAGTTCCTTGAACTAAAACACGGTCACCAATATTATGTAATATTTCCACATCTTTTCTTTTTACGGAAAAATAATTTAATTGATTGGATTGTTCTGCTTCACCTAAAACATAACAAGACCATAAACCCCTCACCCCTTTAACTAAAGCTGTGGTGGGAAGCCAATATCCAGTCTCAGAAATCTTTTCATCAAGTTGTAATCTGACGACTTGTCCGGAAGTAACTTTTCCTACAGCTTCGGGATTTAATTTTAAAATTACTGTGGTGGTACGAGTGCTTTGTTCTAATTCTGGTAATTTTGATAAAACCCTAGCGCTATAGTTTTGCTCTCCAATTTTAACTGGTAAAGTTGCACCTAATTTAATTTTATTCGCAGCATTTACCGGAACTCCGACGTGAGCTTCTAAATTTCCATCTTCTACCAAACGGAATACAGGATTACCCATAGCTACTACAGTACCTTCATCAACTAAACGAGCAGAAATGGTTCCACTGAAGGGAGCTTTTAATATACTTTTTTCTAATTCAACTTCCACTGAAGCAATTTTGGCATCAAGTTGTTCGATGGATGCTTCTTGAGCTTCGATTTGTTCGGGACGAGTTCCCGCTAGTAATTCATTTAATTTACTTTGTGCTGATTCGAGGTTAGCTTGTTTGCTGTTTAAATCAGAAGTCGCTTCATCAGACTGTTCTTTGGAAATAGCACCTTGTGTATAAAGTCTTTGTCTTCGTTGATTTTTGCTTCGAGCAAGTTGGAGTTGAGATTTTAGTTGATTAACATTAGCTCTTGCTGCTGCAATAGTTTGAGAACGAACACCAGCCTGTAATTCTTTTAATTTTGCAACGAGTTGGGCGCGTTGAGCAAGTAATTCTCTTTGTGTAGCTCTGAGAGTTTTGGTATCTAAAAAAGCTAATGTTTGACCAGCTTTAACTCTGGTTCCTTTATCAACGACTATTGATGTTAATTTCCCGGAGCGTTCAAAACCGAAGGAGCTAGTACGACGGGGAACTACTGTTCCGTTATATGAGCGTTTGACTAAATATGAATCTACAGACTGTATTTGTTTTGTTTGTACGGTGAGAATATTTTCTGAAGTTGTAGTTATTGAATTTGATTTTTGCTCGGATTTTGTTTGAGTTGAAGTAATTTGATTTAGTAAAGACCGACCGGGGGGAGTAAATATAAAAATTAGTATACCTATTGGTAAAAGTAAAAATAAGGGTTTTTGGAATATATTTTTATTTTTATTTTTATTTTGAATAAATTCTTTATTTTGACTAATTTCTAATATTTTTTTTTGAGAAAGGTGGTTTTTATCAAAAATATTATTATCGGACGAGGGAGGAGTTAAATTTTCATTTAATTTATCATCCATTTACCTTTCTCCTTGAGAGTGTAGAAGGGTATTGCTATCTTTTAAAGGATACTTGAATTTCTTAGATAATGGAAGACCGAGCATTAACAAATAAGCACAGGGAACGAATAATAAAGCCAATAGAGTTGCACCAATAACTCCACCAGCAACGCAAATACCTAAAGGAGGCCAAAGTTCTCCACCGTCAATTAATAAGGGAATAAATCCAGCTACCGTAGTCATAGTGGTAGTTAGAACATGACGAGTTGAACGAACTACAACTTGACAAATAGCTTTGATATTGCCCAGACTGGCTTGGGAATCGCCTTGTAAGGCTGCAAGAACAACAATAGAATCGTTAATAGCAACACCGATAAGACTTACCGTACCTACAATTGCCATAAATCCCAAAGGATAGCCAAATATCCACAGAGGTAATAATCCCAATCCCACAGAACAAAAACCAACTACAGCAATAATAAAAGCCAACCTAAAAGAAGAGAAAGATAATACTAAGGTCGCTAACATTAATACTAGTACAATACCTACTGTTGCCATTAAATTAGCTACTGTTTCGTCACGTGTAGTTGATTCACCACCAAATTCTATTCTGTAACCAAGAGGTAATTTAAAATTACTTTTTTGCAATTGCTGTTTCAAATCAGTTAATACTTGGGAAGGTAGAACACCAGCAGTAATAAAACCTTGAATGCTATTAATTCTTTTACCATTTCTACGGCTAATTACAGAAAGTTCGGGAAGCAATTCAATTTTACTGACTGTTAATAAAGGTATTTGATAATTATTATTTTGATTGGTATTATTTGGAATTAAATTTAAAGACGCAACTTGGTCTAAATCGGCACGATTTTGATTGGATAATCTGACTCTTACAGGTAATTCTTCAGTACCTTCTAAAATTGAACCTCCCACAATTCCTTCTAAATTAGCATCGAGTTGTCGAGCAATTTCTGTATTATTTAATCCTAAAATTATTGCTTGTTCTTCATCTAAAGTTAAACCTAATTTAGGTAAAGCTTCTCCCATACTAGTTTTAGTATGAGTCACGTCCTTTATTTGAGCTAGTATTTCTCGAACTTGCTGTCCCAACTGTTGCAAAATATCTAAATTTGAACCGTATATATACAATTCAATTGGTGCATCAGTTGCAACACCTTGTTCTAATTGCTTTGCTAAAAATCGAACTGAGGGAAAAGCTTTATCTAAATCTTTTTGTATAGCCCGAATTTCTTGACGACTATGTTCTGCTGATTTGAGTTTAACTAAAGCTTGAGCATAATTTGGCGCATTTTTTCGCGACTGACGCATGTTGTAATAGAAAGAAGGTGCATTTCTTGCTAAAAACCAATGTACTCGATCAACTTCTGAACGTTTAATCAGAATTTCTCTGGCTTTTAGCGCTATTGATTCGGTTTCTTTCAAGGAAGCAAAGTGTGGTAATTCTAATTCAATATAAAACTGGTCTCGTTCTGCTGGTGGAAAAAACTGCTCCGGAATATTAGAAGCTACTACAAAACCAGTTATTGGTAAAATAAAAGCTAGTATTACACCCAATATTGGTTTTAATAAAATCGATTTTAAACAGCGTTGATAAAATCTGGTTAAACTAGTTTGAGAAAAACCAGAATTCCACCATAATATTTGCTTTATTGCACTAAGATTACCTGTGAATGTTAAACCAGTTAGAGCGGGTACTATTGTTAAGGAAATAAACAAAGAAGACAGCAGCGACAAAATAACGCATACACCCAAAGGTTTCATAAACTCCCCTTGACCTCCAATCAGCAGAACAACGGGAGTAAATGTAAAAACTGTAGTTAAGGTAGATGCTAACAGGGGAACGGCTAAATAACGCACGCTTTTGGAGATAGCTTCGGAAGGTTTATAACCTGCTTTGAGCAAAATTTGCATTTCATCAACCACAACAATTGCGTTATCGATGAGTAAACCTAAAGCTATTACTAATCCTGTAACAGAAACTTGATGCAGAGGAACCGATAAAAATCTCATACCTCCAAATACCATTAGGATTGAAAGAGGTAGAGATGAAGCGACTACTATCGCGGATTTCCATCCCATCATGAAAATGGTGACAAAAACAACACATACTGCTCCCAGTATTAAGTTTTTAAATAAGTGGCTGAGTTGATTGTTAACATATTGACTTTGGTCAAAAATTATCTGTAGCGAAATACCATCTGGTAATTTTGATTTGAATTGTTCTAAAATTTCTAGATTTTTTTCTTTCCACTGGTCTATACGTGTTTGGGAATTCATTAACACAGCAACAGCGATTCCAGGTTTACCGTCGATAATGGCTGATTCTGTGGGTGGTTGTTGAATGTCTTTTTTTATTAAAGCTATATCTCCCAACCGAGAAAACTGTCCCGAATCATTAACTTTGATTGGTATTTGACGGATACGTTCGACTGAATCTAATTCGGTTTCCACTTCCATCAATATATTGTTTCGACCACCGTACAGTTGACCGCTCGATACTTTTGCATCGCTGAGGTTTATTTGCTGGGAAAGTGTTTGTGGGGTCAGACCAATTCCTGATAAATTATTGGGATTGATTTCGACTGCAATTTCTGAGTTGGGGATACCCACCAGTTCTACTTTCTCCGTACCAGCCAGTATACGAAGTTCCGATTCTAGTTCTTTTGCATGACGGTTCAATATATTGTAGTTCGGGGGACTGTTTAAATCCCAAGTTAGAGCAATTATTAACGTGTTTGAGTGGTTTCGTTCAATATATTGCGGCAAACTTGCTTGGGATGGTAAAAGGGGTGTAACATCATTTAGGCGATCGCGAACTTGAGACCAAACCTCCGAGTGATTTTGAACGCTTTCTTCTAACTGAATTCTAATAATAGAGCTACCCAATTTAGAAGTAGAAACCAATCGTTTAATTTGCTCAATTTCAGATAATTCTTGCTCGATTTTATCGGTGACTAGGGATTCCACTCGTTGAGCGCTAGCTCCAGGAAAGCTCGTAGAAACAATACCATACCATTGACTTAATACTGGGTCTTCCATTCTTGGAAGCATTTGAAAGGAAGAAAAGCCCCATACTATGATGAGGCTGATGGTGAGAATTAAAAGTCGCTTGTTGCGGTAAAATAGCTCGTGCATCTAAAATTAAGCAAATTTCTCATATTCGGTGATTTGCAATTGGTGCAGGCAACATGAAAAAAGATACCCTAAAGCGCCACCGCTTTTTGAGCCGCACGTTTACCCTTCATTACTAAAGGTACTCCATTACTAGGAGTAAAATTAACGCGACTGCGTTTAGGTTTAACTGGTTCATTGTTTGCCAGTGCTAGCTCATAGCGAGATAAAATAGTTGCTATTACTATTTTCATTTCTAACATTCCCAAGGCTTTTCCTATACAAGTACGATGACCACCACCAAAGGGAGTAAACTCATAGGTAGAATATTTACGCTCTAGAAATCTTTCGGGCAAAAATTGTTTCGGATTTGGGTAAATATCTTCTCGACGATGGATTAAATGAGTGCAGACAACGAGCGACGTACCAGCTTCAAACTGATGACCCATAATTTCGATATTTGAATTGGTAAAACGTACATTAGTAGTCGCACTAGGTGGATAAATCCGTAGACTTTCCTGACAAACAGCAGTCAAATATGGTAATTTAGCTATCTTCATTAGGTCTGGATTGTCTCCTAAGCTATCTATTTCTTGTATTAGCTTTTCTTTTGCACCAGGAAATTTGTGAATACAGTACAAAGCCCAGGTAAGTGCATCAGCACTAGGATTAGCCGCTGCGCCCACTAAAAGCATAAGTTCATCAAATACCTGCTCGTCTGTCATTACCTGACCGTCTTCGTATGTTGCCGATAGCATGAAACTCAAAATATCATTATTTTGATCTTGAGGATGAGCGCGTCTGTCGTCAATCTCAGCCTGGATAAAATCTTTAATTTTTCGTTTCAATCTAAGTAAATTACCCCAAGCACTCCATGCACCTAAATCTTTTTGTAGGAATTTTATGTAAATAAGACTCGATATCATTGGAGAAGAAGTTACAGTTATCCATTCAGCCAAGAGTGACTTCAGAACCTGATAGCGATTACCTTGAGTCAAACCAAATAATATCTCTAAAATTACTTCTAAAACAATTTTCCTCATAGAATCTACAGCAGTGAAAAGTTGATTAACTTGCCACTTATTTGATACTTGTTGGGACGCTTTATAAATCGATTCCGCATAGGATTTGACTTTTTCCTCATGAAAGGAAGGCATTAGTAATTTTTTTTCTCTTTGATGCCGATCGCCAGCGATTAAGGACAGAGAGTTACTTCCAAATAAAGAGCTAAACATTTCATTATAGGGCCCTATACCAAAAGATTGAGGCTTGCTTCTGAAAATCTGCTCAACACCCTGGGGATTAGCGATAAACACTATTGGTGGATAGCCAAATAATCGAATAGTGAAAATATCTCCGTAGCGCTGGACGCAGTCGTCAAGAAACTCTAAAGGTGTTTTAACCCATTTAATTAACTGGAACAAGGAATGAATTTTTGGTCCGTCTGGTAATTTCATACTGATTTGTTGATTTTTAGAATTTTCTAAAATAGACTTGGACATTTAATTCACCTCAAATATTAACTACTAACAGATAGTTCGTATGAACTCGAATTAGCTCTGTCTAAACAAGATTTAAGTTTCTGGGCAAGTGTTTGAACGTTGGGTTCGAGAAACATTGTATAGTGATCGCCAGGAACAATATGACGGTTAATCGGATTACTAGAAAATTGATTGAAATATTCTTCATTTGCTACTAAGTCAAGACATTTATCGGTAAGAAATAGTTCTATTTGATTCGGATAAATTTGAAATTGGTGATTAAAGGCTTGTTTTGAAGCAGCATGAATAGCATTTTTATAAATTTGAAAATTTTCTTGAATTTCCTTTAATCTAGTATTTTGAGGTACAACTCCCTCCTTAATTGCTTGCTCTAAAAGATGGTTCATTTCATTCCCTTGAATATTGTCATAATCCAGAAAAAATTGCTTTCCCACACGCACTCCTAAATAACTGCAAAACCAAGCTAGCATCGTATGATTTTCTGTAAGTTGGTGTTTGCCTACATCTAGGATGGCTAGTAATTCTATTTGCTTGTCAAGATTGTTTAACTGATTGGCCATCTCTAAAGCCACTACTCCTCCTAATGACCAACCTCCCAAAAGATATGGCTTTGGTAACTGAAGATTATTCAAAGCTTCAATACATTGAGTGGCTACATCGGATATAGGAATTGGAGATGATTCAATGTTAAGGTTACGATAATTATTCGCAAGGGTTGATGGTTCTAGTATGTAAAAGGGTTGGTCTTTACCCAAATGTTTGACTAAGCTTTCATAGGAGGAAATAGGCAAAGCTCCCGGATGTATAAATAAAAAAGGTAGCTTTGAGCCATTAACTTGCATCGGAAACAACTTTCCTTCATACCAATCGTAATTTGAACGAGAATGAGGTTTTAGCTCACCTGCATATCGCGAATAATAGCGTTGTCCCCATTCATCGACTCGCTCCAAATAATAAACCCCTCGAATGCGATCGCCACGCTCAATTGGTGTAAAATCAAAGCGACCATAGGTACTAGAATATTCCTGGGTAAGTTTAATAAACTCAGCAGGAGCATACCATTGACGTTGATTGAGTCGTTCTAAAATTTCCCAATCAAATTTTGGTAAATCGACTACTTTAAGCCGATATGCACTTGCTGCTGAACCCGAACCATAAGAATACACGCAAATTGTTTTACCTGTAATTCTTTCTTTTTCATGGAGTAATAAGGAACATAAATTTACGTAACAAGATGCCGTGTAACTAGAGCCAATCTGCTTGGTAATTAAACTTGATGGATTAGTTTTTTGTTTGTAAAGTGCTTGTCGTTCTTTCAATGAAATTTCGGGTTCGGCATTAGCTGCAAGACGGTCAAAACCACGTTTGCAGAGATAAGTACTGGTGCAATGAAAAATAAAATAATCATCATGACGAAGTAAGTTGGAGATGCCTAATTTCTCTGTTAGTGCTTTTTGGCACCCATCTAAGCAAGTCATGTAGGCATCAATAGATTGTTTACCATCCCGCATTAATGGAAAAGAATCTTTCCAGCCCACAGGTTTATAAAAGTCCCAGGTATTCATGACATGGGATGCTCTTTCTGGCTGCATAACTATGGGAGCATCTGCACCAACAAGTATAGCGACAGCAGCAGCTCCATTCAGAAAAGACTGCTCTTCGCTGAGGTCGGCAATGTCAACACAAACCACCAATCCATAGCGACCATCCCAAGCTTGACTTTGACACCAAGCAATCGTATTGAAAAGGGCAGCAGTTCCACCATAGCAAGCATTGTAACTATCGACACCCTCTATGTCGTTATATCCCCGTTCTCCGAACAAGCTCATAATATGAGTTTTGATGCTCTTGCTTCGGTCTACAAGACTTTCAGTCCCGACTTCCAATCGACCAATACTTCCCCAATCGATTTGATGACGCTCCATTAGTCGTTGAACTACCGTTAATGCCATAGAAATAGCATCTTCGTTGTCGCCACAAAAGGTAATGGCTTCCTGTCCCAAACCTACTGTATATTTTCCTTCCACGTTATAAAAACGTTCCATGTCAGCTTGAGAAACGGCATGGTTAGGAAAATAAAGTTCCAAAGCATGAATTCCAACATTGGTTGAAGATGTTTTAGAGGAATCACGCAAAGCTGATACTCGGCTTGGTAACCGTTTCATGTTTGAGGTTGTTCCCAAATAGTCAATAATTTCAGCTTTACGCTCGGTAAGTTCAGCTTTGAGAACGGGGTTCATAACACCCGTCGGAGCTTTGCAGCAAAGAGATTCACCTTCTAACCAAAGTCTGATGTCATTTTCAGCCAGATGTGACAATAATTCTGCTAGTGTTTTCATATTTTGAAAATTTCGTAATTAACATCAGATTGTGAGTTGGTTGGATTGAAGCTTTTTGTCAACTCCTTTGAAAAACTTATAGAACCTGCTTGATTCAGACGACGCTCTTGTGCTTTCCAACCGCTTCCAAAAGCTCCACCCAAAACATTACAACGAGCAATACCCAAGCTCTCGCGAGCTAAACGGGCTTCATCTATAGCAGGACGCATCAAGCTCATTGTTGTTTGTACTCCCATCTCAGAATAAGAAGCAATACGTTGGGCCATTGCTAGAGCTGCTTGTTGAGCAGATTGTGTATCTTCAGCGATTTGATTAACTAGTCCAATTTCGTAAGCTTCTTGGGCTGTGATTGTGTAGTCGTTGATGTATAGTTCAGTAGCCCATAGCTTACCCACAGTTCTTTCTAAATTTTCCGACAGCAATAAACCAGGACAAACGCCTCGTGGAAGATTGCCGTAGTTAAATAATGCATCCTTGGCACAAATTCGATAATCTGCATTGAGCATTGCGGCCAATCCACCTCCCGTCGCTTTGCCTTGAACGGCACAAATAACGGGAACTTTTAAATCCCTGATACTAACAAAGGCTTGATAAATATCATAGGTAACTCTTGCTGCACTCAAAATCGGGAGTTGCTTAGTGCGTCGAATAAAATTGTAGGGATTTACTCCTACACAAAAGTGGTCTCCCCGTCCTTGAAAAACAATCGCTCTGACATTAGATAATTTCTTGGCGGTTTCAATTGCTCGACGCAGCTCGTCAGCCATAGCCCAATCTATAGCGTTACTGTAATCAGCATCGTTAAGTTCGATTACCAGAACTCCTGCGTCTGAGTCGTGTAACAAGCGAACTAAGGATTTATCATCTCGCTCGCGGGTTCGGGGTGTGGGGTCTAATCCACCCATAGTAATCAAAGCTTGTTCGTTATTGGGAGCGGGACATTCAGTTTTACAGGTAGAAAGCAATTGGGGTTCAATAGTTGCAAATCTTCCCAGTAATCGTTTTAATTCCCGCTCAACTTCTGCGGTAGAACCCACAAAATCAACTAAACCATGTTGTTTGGCTGCTGTAGCATCAAAGCTATCCCCGGTAAGAAAATAACGCTCGCAAACCGCAGGAGACATTCTTCTTTGTGCGTCTACGCTTACCACTCCAGGTAATCCACCCCGACGAATTTCGGGAAAACCAAAGCTGGCTTCATGGGTGGCTAAGACGATAGAAGCCAAACTGGGGAACAGCATTCCTCCACCCCGACAAGCACCTTCAACTACCGCAATTACCGGCATATTAGATGAGCGCAAATATTCAGCAATTTGAGTAAATTTATCCAAACCTTCACTCATGCTTGCTTCACCAAAGCCAGAGGAGTTAAGATCCATACCCAAGCAAAAATGTTCTTGGTTTGGCTGGGAGCGCACTACCAAAACTTGTTTATTCCGATGTAAGGAAATTAACAAATCATCTATTGAGCTTGCACTCAGGGATTCGGGTAACTCCAGCACTTGGTAACCGGATTCTACAAGTTTTTCGGTTTCCTGTAGCTCAATTTCCTTCAGGTTAGGAGCATTTGAAATTTTCTTCAAATGCAAAGATTCAGAATTTCTACCATTCTTGGAATTAGATTGCATTGTAGCGGTTTGATTGGGCAAGTCAGACGCAGAAATCGAAACATCAGGTGTTGATTGTGCCATTTCTGGCTCTGCTTTATTGATAGAAGATTGCTTGGTTTCAATATTTACAGATGGGACTGATGATTTTACTTGTTCTTTGCCACTACTCGCAATCAAATCCACTAATTTTTCACAGCTAATTCCCGATAAAAATTCCGTTTGGGAAACTTCAACACCATAGGTTCTACTGCTCCAATTTACAAGCTCCATAGCAGCCAAGGAATCAACACCAAGTTCTAAAAGGGGAACTTCAGCATCAATGTCATCGAGTTTAGCACCAAGCACAAAAGCAACTTTGCTACGTACTTCTTTATCGATCTCTTCCACAGACATTTCTACGGTCGAATCCACGATCGCGGACTCTGCAAGCAAAGCACTGCGAGGAACTAAATGTTGGAATAACGAACGATTTTGATTTAGATGCCAGTAGCCATACCAAGATGGACGGTCTAAAGTAACTACAGATGGGTATTTTTCTGGTTGAGCAAACAATTGTTCTAACCATGGCTCAATTTTTGTAAAGGAGATGGCTCCGAATCCCTTACTTGTATTAAAGTCTAGTTCCGCGATATGCTGCGGCTCGCTAAGTCTTCCTACTCCTAAGAGAATCGGTAAATCAATAGCTAAAGCTGCCAAACCCCGTTGACGGCGTTGAACGGCTAATTTTTGCAATGCAGCATTAGCAGAGACATAAACGGCTTGCTGAGTATTGCCATGCAGCCCTGCTAAGGAAGTCAATAAAACAAAGTGACGTATTTGATGACCCACAGAAAATTCATCTAAATACTGTGCTGCTTTCACTTTGACATCCCAAGTTGTTAGTTCTCGCTGCTTAATTTCTGTTGTTGTTTCCGCATCATAAGTAGTCGCTGTGTGAAAAATTCCTGTAATCTTAGGTTCGTTCTCCAGAAGATTTTTCAAACCTTGAGCGTCGGTTATATCCAACCGTACTTCCACAAATTCGACTAAAGGATATTCTGCTCGAAGTTGTTTCACCTCAAGCTCGGTACGTTTGGTATTTATCCCTCCCCGGCTGACTAGAAGAATCCTCCCGGCTCCACAACGAGCTAAAAGTCGCGCGAAAGCTAGTCCCACACCACCAGTACCACCAGTAATCAGTTGCGTCTCTTGGGGATGGAATAGTGCATGGGGAACCGCAGGTAATCCCCCTGACAATCGGTCATCTTTGAGCAGATTATTAGGTTCAAAATATTCGGGTAACTCAACAACAACTTTACCAATATGCTTTCCAGCGCTCATCAAGCGAAATGCTTCTGATACTTCATTGGCTGAAAACACATTTGTAGATAGTGGATTAGCTCTACTTTCTGCTAAATGAGAAGTACATTCTTTAATAAGCGATCGCACCTTATCTGGATGTGTTTCATCTAAAATATCAAGATGCACGCTATGGAAAGAAATGTTGTTACGCAGAACGTAAAGACCAAGGGATTTATCTTCGAGAATATCGCGCTTACCAATTTCAATATGGCGACCTGTAGGTGCAAGAGTGCGTAAACTTTGACGTAATCCTTCTCCAGCAAGGCTATTAAGCACTACATCTACACCTTGACCATCAGTACACTGATTTACTCGGTCAACAAAAGTAGCGGGTTGGTGGGAGTCTAGTAAATCATTGATACCAAACTGAGTTTGTAGATACTGACGTTTTTCTTCAGTACCCGCACTCGCAATTACCTTTGCACCAAGACGTTGAGCAATTTGTATTGCAGCATGACCAACCCCACCAGCCGCTGAATGAATTAAAACAGTTTCACCTGGTTGTAACCGTGCGGTGTGATGCAGTGCGTACCATGCAGTAGCATAAACTCCTAGAAAACCAGCAGCTTCTTGATGGGAAACATTAGCGGGTTTTGGAAAAACGCAACGAGCATCGGCAATTGCTGTAGTACCAAAAAGTGCTTTGCGAGGTTCTCCAGTATCTGTGGTCATGGAAAGACAAAGAACGTCTTGACCCACTTGCAGCTCTGGAAACATTTCTGAAACCTTTGACCCCATTTCCACAATAGTACCGGAACATTCCATCCCCAGAATCGGCTTAAAACCTTTTAGCAATCCCAGTGCTAGCATGACATCTTTAAAATGCATGGAAACACAGCGAACCTGAAAACGAATTTCATCGGGACGAAGTGTTTCAAAGTCTTCCCATACGGGTCTCCACCCCATAGATTCCAATTGTCCGGGACGACTTACATCAAGACGATAATGTTGTTGGACTGTCGGTGATGGTAAAGAAGTTGAAACTAACCGAGGAACTTGCCAATTTCCATTCTCCCAAGACAGTTCGTAATCGCTACCGAGTCCTTGACGACAAAGTTCAACCAAAGGATTTGATTCTGCATTGGTCAATATATTAGAAGCTATACCAACTGCATAAATCTTCAATTGGGGATGTTCGTTTCTCGCAGCACGGGTAAATCCCCACAGTGGTGAAGGAAGTTCGTTGTGGGGAATAACAAATATAATTATTGGGGGTTTGGGATTGTTCGCTGCTACTACTTCTTTAAGTAAAGCACTGGCTTCTGTTAAGGAATCACGAGCATCAATGACTAATTCGGCTTCCAGGAGTTTACTGTTTACTATTTCCTCGGAAGACCAAATCGATTCTGGTAATCCTTGTATAAAAATAGATTTGGTGTTAATTGTTTCCTCAAGTAACGGAGCTTCAACATTGCTACTTGCGGGGATTAATACACCTTCAGGAACCATCCATTTTGCTCCCGAAGAACCTACTACTACATCAAAGCTTCGCGGTTCCAATTCTTCTAAAGATTCAACTTGATGCACGCAAGCAGGAGCATCTGAAGATAATTCTGCACTGACGTTAATAAACAACCGCTCCCAATCCTTCTCATCAATTCCTTCTAGGGATTGCAGCGATAATTTTTCCTCAGTGATATCAAGTATTCTTAATGTTTGTTTTTTTATCGAATCTCGAATAAGTTCGCGCAAATCTTCAACGGGATTGGACCATTGTCGATTTCTCAGCTTTGGACTTACTCCTCGGTTATGCTGCAAAACATTGAACAAGCTTGGCTCAAGGCTAGTTTTGGCATCAAGTTTCTTCAGTTTTAGCTGTAGGACGCTACCAACATAATCTCCTTGTTCATCCCAAAGTTTAAGCTCACCCGCGACAAAATCTGAAGTAATTTGCGTTAACCTCACGTAACACCAAATAGTTTGGAGTTGCTTGAAATTCCTCTCAAGACTCACCTCAGCTATTTCTACGGGCACGAACATATTGCTATCCAGCCCAGCCATCACTGCCAAACTTTGGAACGCACCATCTAGTAAAATTGTAGTTCTTCCTACTGCATCTTTAACAGTTTCAGAACATTCCACTCGCGAAACAGCCTCTGCATCACCTAAATGTATTTCCTTAATGCTTTGGAAAGTCGAACCAAAGGAAAAGCGACTGTGCTGATTTAATGCTTTGTAGAGTCGTTGGGTTTCAACTTCTAAAGTACATCTTTTACGTACAGTTTCTAAGGATGGTACATCAATTAATTGAGCAGTTATCGATTCATCAATTTGGCACGAAACATACGCTTCTCCATTAGATAACCACTGCCAATCTTGGTCCGTCTTCTCCCAAGAAAGCTGAATCTTACCTTGAGTTCCCCACAACCACAAAAAGCGATTAAATGCAAGTTTGGACAACTTCCCGACACCAGAACGAGCAAATGTTAAGGAGATAAATCCAGCCGCTGGCATAACTACTTGTCCTTGCACAACGTGGTCTTCCAGAAAAGAAAATGTTTGAGGGCTAAGCTCAATCCCAACAGAAGACCCTTGATTCAAATTATTGTTGATTGGGGGAAGTTTCCAAGTTTGGCTACGATAAGGATTTTTATGCTCCCAGGTTAATTGGGGTAAAGGAACAAAACGATTTGGAGTTTGTACGGTAGACCAATCAACATTAACCCCACGAACATAAAGTTCGGCAAGACTGCGGATGAAAGCATAATCGTCAAGGAATTTTTTCCGCTGCGTGACAATGACATCATAGTCAACATTTTTCGCCAAATAACTCGCTAATACCGCACTAGGAGATATTTCCAGAACTAAATCAACATTATCCACAGCAGCTTGACATCCTGCTTGAAAATTTACAGGCTTGCTGATGTTATCTACCCAATAGCTTCCTCCCAACTCGTTACCATTTATTTCGCGCTCGTCACCAAGAACTGTAGAAAAGAAGGGAATTTCAGATTCTTGTGCGCTAAAATTTTCAAGACGACTGGTTAATTCTGGGTAGATATCATTTACGTGATGACTGTGGTAAGCCCGAGGAACATCAAGACGGACACAACGAATACCAGTATTTTTACCATGAGCGGTAATACTTTCAATAGCTTCTAAATCACCAGCCAAGGTAACTGCATTAGGAGTATTAATAGCTGCAATAACAACTTTATCTTCAAGGTTAAGGTCTTTAATCAGAGTTTCTGCTTTTTCTCGACTTGCAGAACAACCAACCATAGCACCCTGACGCATCTTAGACTGCAAAGAAGCTCGGATATAAGTTAACTTGCAAAGTTGCTCTAAAGTAATAGCACCACAAGCCCAAGCAGCTATCATTTCCCCTGTAGAATGTCCGATAACACCTGAAGGCTTAACTCCAGCTTCTAATAGTAATTGCGTTAGTCCTACCTGAGTAAACACAATACAAGGTAAAGAAATCCTCACATCTTGGAGGTCTTCTAGAGCAATTTCGCGACGAGCTAAACCGTACTTCTCAATTATTGAGTAGCCACAATATTTTGCATAAACATTATCTATTTTATCAATTGCTTCTCGAAACCCTGGAAACAACTTATAAAGCTGTTGCGCCATATTTGCATTTTGAGTACCTTGACCTGCAAAAGCAAATAATATTCGAGGTGAAGAACTTTTTACTTCTCCTTCTAAAATTTCGCCTTTAGTAAATAGAGTATCAGCTTTTGAACTTACGTAAGCACGACGATAACGTTTAGGCGATCGCGCAATTCCCATCCAAGCTGCAACATCTTTAAGTTGATTTATTGGAGTTTGATGTACTTGTGCATCTAAAGCATCAAGCCCTTCCTTGTAATGCGAGCTGAGGGGAAGGACTATGGACTCAGAATCATCTGTATCAACGATAGATTTTTGCTCCTCTATTGGTGCTGACTTGAGCAAAGCACCTGCATTAGCACCTCCAAAACCGTAAGAACAAACTGCTAGGACTGGTTCATTACCAGTTTCCGGAGTTGGTAAAGGCTCTACCTTGGATGAAATTCTTAATTTAAGCTTTTCTGCATCGATAGTAGGGGACCAACTGTGATGGTTAGCAGTAGGAACTAATTTATGATGGTAAAGGCAAAGAGCAGCCTTTATTACACCAACGACTCCCGCTGCGGTTTCAAGATGACCGGTATGTCCCTTAACGGAACCGATTACAAGGGGTTGTTGACGCTGACCGACTACAGCAGCAGAAATCGCCGACGATTCGATGGGGTCGCCAACTTTTGTACCAGTTCCATGTGCTTCAACATAAACAATGTCTTCAGCAGGTATCTTGGTCTTTTGAATTAATTTCTCCAACAATTGACGTTGACGATTTCCAGAAGGCATAGTTAGACTTTCTGTTTTTCCAGCAACGTTAACTCCCCAGTCCAAAACTTGAGCGTAGACACGACGCAATGGAGACACAAAAGAGCAACCTTTCCGCGATAAAACCAGAACCCCACAGCCTTCAGCACGAACAAAACCGTCAGCAGATTCATCAAAAGGAGCAAGTATCCCACGGGGAGATAACATCTTAGCTTGAGAAAAACCTACAAATGGTGAAGGACTCAGCAGCACGTTTACAGCAGAAACAATAGCTAAATCGCACTCTCCCAAGGTCAAACTTTGACATGCTAAATGAAACGCAGTCAACCCTGCCGAACATGCAGTATCCACTGTCATACTTGGTCCATCCAAGTTAAGCAAGTAAGAAAGTCGATTGGCTATTACTGCAAGGGAGTTCCCTGACATCGTATGCTGAGTCATATTTAGTGGGTCTCCAAAAGCCATTGCTTGATACTCAGCAATACCCGAACCCACAAACACACCAACTTTTTGTCCTGCTAGACTATTTGGATTGACATTTGCATCAGTGAGGGCTTCATGGGCTACCTCAAGTACCAATCGCTGCTGGGGGTCCATTTCCGCAGCTTCTTTAGGAGAAAGTTGAAAATATGACGCATCAAAACAGTCGCAATTTTCTAACCACCCAGCACGAGCAGTAACTGCTTTTCCTGGTTCCCCACTCACACCCAGAAAATCCTCTGTATCCCAACGTCCTGGTGGGGGTTCGCTAATAGTTGAGTCCGACCCTTGCAGAATTTCCCAGAACTGGTTGTGGTTCATTACCTTTCCAGGTAAGCGGCAGCCTAAACCTATTATTTCAAGCATTTTTCTATTTCCTAAAATCTTATTTACATTGAAAATATTTAGTATTTTAATTAGGTTTATCTGGGTTCAACTTATTAATTAGACCACTTTCAAAACTATAATTTCCCGTCCGGTTAGGTGTGCAATTCGACTAAAAGTCGTTTTGCTGGCAACTGCTTTGTAGTAGTTTGTCCAACCTCTTATTATTGGATTCAATCTGCTTGTTAAAGCATCTTGTTTCAAGCCTTTGTATTGGTAAATTATGTTGAATATCTGATTGATATGCTTCTTAATTGCCTTTTTACTTGGTTTAATGAGTGTTTTGAAGTGTAGAATTGCTCCATTTGTATTCTTTGCAGAATTGTACTTTCCGACTTTGTATTGTCTTATATTAAATCCTAGAAAATCGAACCCGGGTTGCTTCCCTTCAAATTCCCTTAAAGTGTGAATTTTTCCGGTTTTCTTTTGATTTAATTCTAATCCAATATCTTTTAGCCACTCGGTCGTTACCTTTTCAAGTTTATTCAAGGTTTCCAGGTCTTCGTGAATAATCACAAAATCATCTGCGTAACGAATTACGCTTAATGCTCTCCTTTTATCTCTCTTGCTTAACTTTTTTCCGTCTTTCCTGTTAGGACTTAATTTTTCTAATATAGTACTAAAGTACTTGTGTATGGCGATCGCAATGTGCCGGTTGCGTAAGTCCTAATTTAATAGGATTCACAATCAACTTGTCTGTAAGCGCCCCACGTATAAATATGTTTACACAATTCATATCGAAATAGATACCAACTTAAGTAAGTTAATAACAACTTAGTCAACTTATATGTTTTGTTTTACTGATAATTAAGCAAATGATAAATAGTAGGAGTAAAATACTACTTTATAGATATAAGTAAAATTAATTATAAATGAAAATTATTAATGTATTATTTTTTCTATAAAAGAGGAAGTTTAATTAATACTAAAAATAACAAAAAATAAAATAAGGTTATCTAAAACAGAGGAAAAGACTATATGAGTAAAATATTATCGCTAAATAACCGATAAATATTTATATAGTAGTTTTATAGAGTTTTTTTGCGCGATTATTGAGCATACTGTATAGTGAATAATCAAGATATTTACAGTTATCTATTGGTAAAAACAATTTCCAAACAAATGTAGTATTTATAACATAACATTAGTTAGGAAAAAACTAAAATTAATTACTTGGATGATGTACTTGATGTAGACAATTTCTGCTGAAGCTAGCATCAAAACCATTGCTATTGCTATAGCTTGTTCGCGAAAGCCTTAAGTTGAAATTAACTTGCTAAAGTTGCAGAGTAAAAATATTTTAAATTATGCTTGGAAATACAGATTTAATGCTCAAAATCGAATATTTACAAGATAATGAAGTATCAAGAGAAACGGAAGAAAAGTATATTTACGGAGTTTTTCAGAATATATAATTAGCTACATGATTATGGGATAAAATAGATGTTATTCTCAAACTAAATTAAAATTTTAGGTTTAATTTTTGATGAAATTGATGGCATTAAAATATACTTTGTACTTTTAAGCTGGAGTTTAGACTAAAGCTCGCGATCTCTACGGGGTCGTGGTGTATAAAACTGGTATAAAAAAGGAAAATGTTTATGGTACGCAGGATTAATGTGATGGAATACTAATTATTTTGTCCTCCTTGCAAGAATGCTAAAACTTTTAGTCATTTATCTGTATCTTAGATTTAACCTATGGCATAAGTTTACATTGAAACAAAGATGATTTAAAAGACCAGTTAAGGTCATTTAAGCTGAAGTTACCCCGGAGTATATATACCTAGAATCGGTGTGACGATATCCAGAAAATTTATTGATATTGTGACTAATAATAGCTAGAGTAAATTACTTAAAATGAAAAGCTTGGTGTAACATACGTAAAGATTCCGTCTAATAAATATTTATGTGGCTCGATCATCCTCTTGAGTGAAGAATTAAAACGTTTGAATTATCCTGCGCTTCGGTTCGCTTTTGCGCTATGCATTGGTATCGCAATTTTGGAAGGGTTCCTTGGTACTCCAGGGCTGCAAACCTGGTATGTAAATCTCGCGAAACCAACTTGGCACCTACCAATCTGGGGTTTTGTCATCATCGCGATTGTCGTTTATCTGATAAATGGATTTATTGCGTATCGACTATGTGTGATGCCTTTAGCCTGGGGGCACCGGGTAATAGGATTGACGGCACTTCTCGTAGTAATGCTATTCAATGCACTTTGGAACTATGCATTGTTTGAGTCGCAGAACTTGCTTATCGGCTTGCTTGGGCTGATTGCCTTTGTTGCCCCGCTAACCATTTTTCAGGTGATGCTATTAATTTATGATAGAAGGTCTGCGGTAGCTCTTGGTTTTTATTTTGCCTGGGTCGTGTTCTACGACATTCCTTTGTACTACGCGATGTGGCAACTCAACTCGGCTTGAACGCCACATAACAAACGGATGAACCATAGCCGGAACAGCCGGGCTGGCTCGTTTCGCTCGGTAATTGCGAACTCCCGACCCGTTTATCCTCTGATTCACCTCGCAATTAATAAGCTTACAAAATAATTATTAATACTTGTATAATTAGTGCGCTAAGTATTAATACATAAAAAAATGAGAACAAACCAATGCCGAGCAATTATTATTTTGCTGTGCTACAATCGTCACAAAATCATATATAGCAAAACTTATAGCCATCATTTCGCTTAAACTAGGCATGGAGAGAGATGCTCAGTAATAGTTAGACAATAAAGTCCTGTATTTGCTCTTTACGCTCAATTATAAAGATTGAATATTACAGATTGTGCCAGATGCTTCTCTTACTTTTACCTTACTTTTTGGCATACTACAAGATTACATAAATTAACTGGCACATAGTTATATAAAAAATGATAATTGTGTGTTAATGGTTGTTATAAGCTATGTCTGCAATCGCAAGTGTGTCAGTAACCTTATATGGGGAGCAACGCGATTTTGTGAACTTTAAACTAAATATCGCGATCGCCAACAAAAAAATCCAATATTCTTTCATTAAATCATACATCAAAATAAGTATAAATACAGTTTTGTTAAATAGAGGTGTGGGGGAAAGAAGAAAAAAAAAAAAAAATATAAAAAAAAAAAAAAAAAAAAAAAAAAAAAAAAAA
>ERZ1740059.505-NODE-505-length-20476-cov-6.120415_pt1 | contig 20476 bp, 15 predicted proteins | sample MGYA00581744_ERZ1740059 | MGnify/ENA primary metagenome ERZ1740059 (study PRJEB43018, sample SAMN04849738) | marine metagenome | isolation source: floating plastic debris | place: Pacific Ocean | collected 2008-08-28 | study: EMG produced TPA metagenomics assembly... | reverse complement strand
GCGGGCGCGAGGGGGTCGCGCCCGGCGTCGAGGGCTTCCTGAACGCGGCGTTCGAGCTCCGGCTTCACGAGGACACCTTCCCCTTCCCGGGCCGCGCGCGCGGGTGCGCGTGGTCCGGAGCCAGGTCACCGAGCGACACCTTGAGCTTCCGTCGTGCTTCGTGAATGCGCCACGCCACCGTGCCCTCCGGGCAGCCGAGCACCTCGGCGGCTTCCTTGTGGGGCAGGCCTTGGAAAAGGCCCAGCACCACGGCGCTCCGCAGCGTGTCCGAGAGCTCTTCGAGCGCGCCGGAGAGGCGCTGCTGAAGCTCGCCGAGCTCATGTACGCGCCCGGGGTCGACCTGGCCCTGGGTGGGATCGGCCTGCGGCTCCGGCACACGGGGGTCGTCGATGTCACCGGCCGCCCGGCGCTTGCGCTTCCGGAGGTGATTCAGGCTGACGTTCACGGTGATGCGATAGAGCCAGGTGCTGAGCTTCGAGCGCCCGTCGAAGCGGCCGAGGGCACGCCATGCCCGCAGGAAGACCTCTTGGGTCACGTCGTCGGCGTCGCTCTCGCTGCGCACGAGCGGCCGTGCGGTGGACCACACGCGACGCTGATGAAGGCGGACGAGACGCCCGTAGGCGCGCTGGTCACCGCCCTGGGCACGCTGAAGGAGCGCCGCCTCGGAGGGCGCGCCCGCGCTCGCCGCCGCGTCGCTCACGGCGCGCCGCGCCCCCGGGTCACGACCCGTCGCAGCGCGCGTTCCGGGGCCCGCCGAGCCGCGGACCAGCCGGAGCGACACCGCCGCCCGGGGACCGGGCGGCGCCGCGGGGCCCTCCAGGACGTCATCGATGGCAACGTACGCCAGCACGCTCGCTGCGACAACGGAGAGGCCCGGGAGCTTGGGCCGGCGCCGCGTTACTTCCCGCGGCGGCTCGATAGGGCTACGATCCCGGGGCGATGTCCGCCTTGTCCAGCTCGCCCCCGCTCCGCAGCGCGCCCGGCGAAAAGCGCGAGGCGCGGCGGGCGCCCATCGAGCTCAAGGTCGCCTACGATCGCCTCCACGCCTTCTTCGCGGACTACACCAAGAACATCAGCAAGGGCGGGACCTTCATCCGGACGCTCAAGCCGCTCCCCATCGGAACGACCTTCCACTTCGTCCTCGAGGTCCCGGACCTCGAGGAGCGCCTCCGGCTCCGCGGCAAGGTGCAGTGGATCGTGCGGGAAGAAGATCTCGGGCCCGGCGGCTGCCTACCGCCGGACACGAACGCCGAGCCGGGCATGGGGATCGGCTTCGTCTACGCGAGCGAAGCGGACCGGCTACGCATCGAGACCCTCGTGGGCGCCCTCATGCGCACCCGGCCGGACGCCGCGGCCGCGCGCCGTCGCCTCGGCTGAGACCGGCGCGCCGGGATCTCACGCTGCTTGCCCCGGCGCCCGCGCCAGGGTAGCTCCGCACTCCCATGCAGACCCTTGGTGAGAGCCGCGACCGTGCGTCGGACCTCGCCCAGCGCCTCGAAGCGCTGGGGAGGTATCTTTGACGTCCCTGGCCTGAAACACACCGTCGACCGGCTGACGAACCTGAGCCTCCGCGAGGGCTTCTGGAACGACCAGGCCGAGGCGCAGAAGGTGATGAAGGAGCGCGCCGCCGCCGAAGCGACGGTGCAGGGCTTCGAGAGGGTCTCGAGTGACGTCGAGGGCATCCTCGAGCTCATCGACATGGTGGAGGGTGACGAGGACGCCGCCGAGGAGCTCGAGGAGCTCACGGCGCAGCTCCCGGAGCTCGAGAAGCAGGTCCGCGGCCTCGAGCTGAAGCGCATGCTGACGCCCGACGACGACAACGACGCGCTGCTCTCCATCAACTCGGGCGCGGGCGGCTCCGATGCGGAAGATTGGGCCTCGATGCTCTACCGCATGTACCGGCGGTGGGCAGAGAAGAAGGGCTTCAAGGTCGACGTCCTGGACGAGCAGCGCGGCGAGGCCGGTCTCTCGAGCGCCGAGCTGCTCGTCAAGGGCACGAACGCCTACGGCTTCCTGCGCTCGGAGAACGGTGTGCACCGCCTCATCCGCGTCTCGAAGTTCTCGGGGCGCCGCGAGACGAGCTTCGTCGCCGTGCGCGTGACCCCGGAGCTCGACGACGACGTCGAGGTCGAGATCCGCGACGAGGACATCCAGATCGACACCATGCGCTCCGGCGGCGCAGGTGGGCAGCACGTCAACCGGACCGAGTCCGCCGTGCGCCTCACGCACATCCCCACGGGCTACGTCGTGCGCGTGGAGCAGGAGCGCTCGCAGCATCAGAACCGCGACCGCGCCATGAAGATGCTCAAGGGCTTCCTCTACGAGAAGGCCCGGCGGGAGCGCGAGGAGGCCTTCCAGGAGGCCTTCATGAGCGATCTGTCGAACATCGCCTTTGGCAGCCAGGCGCGGACCTACACGCTCCAGCCCTACAAGCTCGTCAAGGACGAGCGCACCGAGCACATGGCCGGCAACGCCGACGCGGTGCTCGAGGGTGACCTCGACGAGTTCATGGAGACCTACCTGATGCTCTGCGCCGACAAGCGTAAGGAAAAGGCGACGTCGAAGGGCTGACGAAGAGAGCGATGGCGAACGAAGACGAGCTGATGGCGGCCCGGCGGACCAAGGCCGAGGCCCTCGCGAATGCGGGCACGCGCGCCTTCCCGAACGACTTCCGGCCGAGCGAGGCGGACCGCGCGGCGCGGGAGGCGCTGGTCGCCCTCGCCGGCGCCGAGGGCCCGGAGGGCGAGGCGAAGCGTGCCGCGCTCCCCGAGGAGTCGGAGCTGAGCGGCGACGAGGCGCAGCACGCGCTCTACGGGCGGGTGATGGCGAAGCGCGGCCCCTTCCTCGTCATCCGGACGCCCCACGGCAACGCCCAGGCCCTCGTCCGAAAGGACCAGCTCCCGGAGGACCAGGCGGCGATGCTGAAGGCCGTCGATCTGGCAGACCACGTCGCCGTGCGCGGCCCGCTGATCAAGACGCGCACGGGTGCGCTCGCCGTGAGTGCGCGGAGCTACCAGCACGTGGGCAAGGCGCTCTTGCCTCCCCCCGCCAAGTGGCACGGGCTCAAGGACGTCGAGAAGCGCTACCGCGAGCGCTACGTGGACCTCTGGGCGAACCCCGGCGTCGCCGCGGTCTTTCGGGCGCGCGCGCTCGTGGTGAAGACGCTCCGGCGCTTCCTCGACGCCCGCGACTACCTGGAGGTCGAGACGCCGCTGCTCCACTCGGTGCGCGGCGGCGCGGCGGCCAAGCCCTTCACGACGCACCACAACGCCCTCGACCTGAGCCTCGTCCTGCGCATCGCGCCGGAACTCTACCTGAAGCGGCTGGTCGTCGGCGGCTTCGATCGCGTCTACGAAATCGGCCGGAACTTCCGCAACGAGGGGATCAGCACGAAGCACAACCCCGAGTTCACGATGCTCGAGCTCTATCAGGCCTACGCGACCTTCGAAGAGCTCATGGATCTGAGCGAGGCGATGCTCCGGGAGGTCGACGCGGCGGTGCGCGCGGCGCATCCGGAGCTCGTGGGGGAGCGCAGCTTCACGCTCGCCGAGCCCTTCGCCCGGGTCACCATGCGCGACGCGATCGTGGCCGCGGCGGCCCTCGCCGAGAACGGGAGGCTCCTCGAGGGCACCACCATCGACCGGGCGACCCTCGACGACGAAGCAGCGCTCGCCGAGCTCGCCGCGACGCTGGCGCCGAAGCTGCCACCGGCGGACCGGAAGGGTCTGACCGGGGCGCCCTCCCACGGTCACCGCCTCCTCACGCTCTATGAGGTGCTCGCCGAGGAGAACCTGGCCGCGCTCTACCGCAATGCGGACGGCACGAAGAGCGTTCCCGTCTTCATCACGGACTATCCCGCCAGCGTCTCGCCGCTCAGCCGCCGTAAGGATGACGACCCGGAGTGGGTCGACCGCTTCGAGCTCTTCATCGAGGGCCGCGAGGTGGCCAACGCCTTCAGCGAGCTGAACGACCCGGACGACCAGGCCGAGCGCTTCCGCGCGCAGCTCGACGACCGCGCCAAGGGTGACGACGAGGCCATGGACTTCGACGCCGACTACGTGCGCGCGCTCTCCCACGGCATGCCGCCGGCGGCGGGCCTCGGCCTCGGCGTCGACCGGCTGGTGATGTTTCTCTGCGACCAGCCGTCCATCCGCGACGTGCTGCTCTTCCCGCTGCTTCGCCCGGAGGCGTGACCCGCATGGCGGACTCGACGGCGCCGCGGCCCGGACGACCCTCGCGCGCGGAGAGTGCGCGACGTCGGGTCCGGTGGCTGACGCCGCTCCACTCGGTCGTTGGCTTGCTCCAGCTCGCCGCGGTGGTGGCGGTCCCTGCGCTCTTCCAGGAGCTCGCCGGACACTACGCCGCGGGCGACGAGTCACTCGTGCTGGCCCTGGTCTTCGGCATCACGGTGACGCTGACGGCGCTTCGGCTTGGATTCGCCGTCGCGCTGCTCCGCACGGCCAGGCACCTTCCACCCGGCATCGAGGGGCGTTTGCGGCGCCAAGCGCGCGCGGCCGCGTCCATAGGCAACGCGCTCTTCCTGATGCTCCTCGTTGGCTTCACGATGACGGCCCTCATGGTCGCCGCGGCCGAGGGCTTCCTCTTCGGCGGGACGCTCGAGGAGGCGGGGCGGGCTTTGGGGGAGCGGCGACGCGAGGTCTTCGTCGTCGCCCTCTCTCCGGGCGTCGCCTTCTTCCTGGCCGACGTCGTCCTGCTGGTGAGCGAGTGGTTCCTCCTGCCTCTCCGCGTCCGCCGCGGCTTCTGGATCGTCCTCGACCTCGCGCTCCTGGCCGCGTCCGTCTGGGCCTTCGTCGCCCTCCCCTTCATCCCGGAGGACGGCGACGCGCTTCAGCTGAAGCAGGCGACGCTTCGGCTGGCGCTCCATGCCTTCTTCGCCTGGCGCCTCGTCACGCGGCTGCTCCCGCCCTTCATGCGCGGCCTCGAGTCCCTCGGCTTCCGGCCCCTGGTGGCGTCGCGGCATCTCCGCGCCAAAAAGAGCGGCTTTCTCGCCGCCATCGGCGGACTCTCCATCGGCGCCGTGATGGTCTCCACCTGCATGCTCGTCGTGGTGCTCAGCGTGATGGGCGGCTTCCGGAACGACCTGAAGCAGAAGATCCTCGGGGCGCAGGCGCACGCCGTGGTCGAAGCGGAGAGCGGCGACACCTTCGAAGGCTGGCTTCCCGTGCTCGAGGCCGTGCGCGCGGAGGAGCGCGTCGTGGCGGCGACGCCCGTCGTGCGCGGCGAGGTGATGGTCACGAGCGCCTCCAACCGCGCGGGCGCCGTGCTGCAGGGCATCGACACGGAGAGCGCACGCACCGTCATCGAGCTCGAGCGCTACCTCTCCGAAGAGGTCGGCGGCCGCGGAAGCCTCGAGAACCTCGAGCACCCGGACCGTCTGCTGCGCCTCGACCCTGGCGGCGGCAGCTCCATCTTCGACCTCGGCCGGCGCGAGCGGGAGGACGACGCGCCCGCCGAAGATGACGCGGGACGGAACGAGGTCCGCGACGAGCGCGAGGCCATCGAGCGCCTGCTCGAGAGCGACCTCTTCGACGAGACCACGGGGCTTCCGAGCGGCGCCCTGGGGGAAGGCGGCGGCGCCCTCGCCGAGGTCCCCCCGGGGCGGCTCCTCGGCGCCACCGGCCGCGTGGCGGCGGAGCCCCCGGCGGAGGTGCTGCCCGGCGTCATCGTCGGGCGGGAGCTGGCCCGCACGCTGCGGCTCTTCGTGGGGGACGAGCTCGAGGTGGTCTCGCCGCTCGGCGCCCTCGGGCCGACGGGGCCGGTGCCGAAGGTCCGGCGCTTCCGCGTCGCCGGGATCTTCTACAGCGGCATGTACGAGTTCGACATGAAGCTGGCCTACGTGCTCCTCGCGGAGGGCCAGCGTTTCCTCGGTACGGGCCAGGGCATCAGCGGCGTCGAGGTGAAGGTCGACGACGTCGAGCGCGCCCCCGCCGTGGCCGACGCGCTCCGCGGCCGCCTCGCGGGCGCGGGGCGGGGCGCGCTGGTCGTCCGGGACTGGCAGGAGCTCAACCGGAACCTCTTCGGGGCCCTGGCCCTCGAGAAGCTCGCGATGTTCGTGGCGCTCGGCATCGCGATCCTCATCGCGGGATTCTGCGTCTTCGCCACGCTCACGCTCATGGTCCAGGAGAAGAGCCGCGAGGTCGGCATCCTCAAGGCCATGGGCACCTCCCCCGCCGACGTCGTGCGGATCTTCCTCAGCGAGGGGCTGCTCATCGGCGCGCTCGGCGCCCTGCTCGGTCTGGGCCTAGGCTACGTGCTCACCTTCGCCACGGAGCGCTTTGGCATTCGCATGGACCCGGAGGTGTATTACATCGACCGGCTCCCGGTGACGGTGGACCCGACCGAGTTCGCCGTCGTGGGCGTGAGCGCCGTGCTCGTGTGCGTGCTCGCCACCGTCTTCCCGGCGGTGCTCGCCAGCCGCCTTCGTCCCGTCGACGCGCTCCGCTATCAATAGGCTTCCCGCCCCAGGCCCCTCTCCCGTGACCGAAAGCGCTTCCTCGACGCCCGAGCCGCCGACGCCGACCCCCCTGGTGGTGGCGCGCGACGTTCGCAAGACCTTCCTTCACGAGGGGAACGAGGTCGAGGTGCTCAAGGGAGTGGACCTCCAGGTCGACGCCGGTGAGATGGTGAGCGTGGTGGGGCGCTCGGGGGCGGGGAAGTCGACGCTGCTGCATCTCCTCGGGACCCTCGATCTGCCCACGAGCGGCTCCATCACCTACCTCGGGCAGGACGTCACGCGGCTCGACGCGGCAGGCCTCGCCGCCTTCCGCAACCAGACCCTCGGCTTCGTCTTCCAGTTCCATCACCTTCTCCCCGAGTTCGACGCCCTCGAGAACGTGATGATGCCGGGCCTCGTGCGCGGCCTGCGCCGTCGCGCGCTGAAGGGCCGGGCCCAGGCGCTGCTCGAGGAGGTAGGCCTCGGTCATCGCCTCGCGCACCGTCCCGGAGAGCTGAGCGGTGGCGAGCAGCAGCGCGTGGCGCTCGCTCGGGCCCTCGTGATGGAGCCCCGGCTGGTCCTCGCCGACGAGCCCACCGGCAACCTCGACACCGCGACGAGCGAGGCCATCCACCGGCTCTTCTTCCAGCTGAACGACCGCCGCGGCACCACCTTCTTGATCGTCACCCACAACCCGGACCTGGCCGGGCGCATGCCGCGCGTCGTTCGCATGCGGGACGGACGGGTCGAGGAAGACGAGCGCCGGGGAGCCGCTCCGGCGCCGCCCCGGTCGGAAGACGACGCGACCGCGACCGAGACCGACCCCGCGACGCCGGAGACCGAGGCGTCTGCCGCGAATGAAGCGCCTGCGACCGGCGTTGAGGCAGCCGGTTGACCCGTTCGGGGGCGTTTCGTATAGCCGCGCGACTGCGGCACGCGGGCGCCCCGCCGGCTCCGGAACGTGCGGGCCGGCTTTCCGCGCTCTCGCCGCCTTCGCTTCCCTCCATGCCCGTCGCTCTTCGGCTCCTCGCGCTCGCCGCGCTGCTTCACGCGCTGGCCCCCCGGGGCGCGCAGGCGCAGGACACGGGCGACGAGGAGCCCGCCGAAGAGGAGAGCGAGGACGCGGCGGCCGGGGACGCCGACGCGGACGAGGACTTCGAGGGCGACGACGACGACTTCGAGGGCGGCGACGACGACGAGTACGACGAGTACGACGACCTCGAGGCCGACGGTCCGCCCTACGTTCCGGCCGAAGGGCCCACGGCACCTCCCGGGACCATCTGCCAGGGGCGCCAGATCCGGGCGATTCGCGTCGAAGGGGCGCGCCGCGTCCTCCCCGACGACATCCGCGCGAGCGTGCGCCTTCGCCGCGGCCTCCCCTGCTCGGACGTCGACGTCACGGCGGCGGCCCAGGACCTCTGGGACCTCGGCTTCTTCGACGACGTCCGCTTCGAAGGAGAGCTCGTCGGCGAGGAGATCGTCATCACGATCACCGTCCGCGAGCGGCCGGCCATCGCCCGCGTCCGCTTCGAGGGCAACGACGAGATCGACGACTCGGACATCGAGGAGGAGGTCTCGCTTCGCGAGGGCGCCATCCTCTCCGTGCCGGACGTACGCGCCCAGGTGGACCGCATCCGCGCCAAATACGCCGAGGAGGGCTACTTCCTCGCCCGCGTCACCTACGAGCTCGTCACCACCGACGCCGAGGCCGGCGAGGTGGAGGTCCGCTTCAACATCGAAGAGGGCGAAGAGGTCCAGATCCGGCGCATTCGCTTCACGGGCAACCGCGCCATCGACGACGACGAGCTCTCCGGCGTCACGCAGCTCCAGGACACGCGCTGGCACTCCTTCGTCACGGGTCGAAACAACTTCGACGACGAGGCCTTCGAGCAGGACGTTCAGATCCTGCAGGCCTACTACTACGACAAGGGCTACCTGCAGATGCGCGTCGGGACGCCGCGCGTCGAGCTCACCAGCGACTTCCGCTACATCGACATCACGATCCCCGTCGTCGAAGGCGACCGCTACCGCGTCCGGACCGTCCGCGTCACCGAAGTGGACGAGAACGGGCAGGAGCGCGAGGCCCTCGAGGAAGGCCTCCGGGACCGCATCGACCTGGAGGAGGGCGAGTGGTTCAACCGGACGGCCATCGCGACGGGCCTCCAGGACATCCGGCGCAGCTACCGCGACGCGGGCTATGCGCGCGTCGAGCTCACGCCGGACGTCAGCCCGGACGGTGACGAGGGCGTCGTCGACGTGGACCTGCGCATCGTGCGGGGACCGCCGGTGCGCATCGAGCGAATCGAGATCAGCGGCAACTCGAAGACCCGCGACTCGGTCCTTCGCCGCGAGCTGACGGTGCTCGAGGGCGACCTCTACAGCGAGACCGGCATCGAGCGGTCGAAGCTCTTCCTGCAGCGCCTCGGCTACTTCGACCGCGTGGACGTCTCCGAGGAGCGCGGCTCCCGGCCGGACCTCATCGTGCTCAACATCGAGGTCGCCGAGCGCTCCACGGGCACCTTCCAGGTCGGCGCGGGCTTCTCGTCCATCGAGAGCTTCATCCTCACCGCGCAGATCCAGCAGCAGAACCTCTTCGGCAACGGCCACACGCTCGGCCTGAACGTGCAGCTCTCGGGCATCCGCCAGACCGTGCGCGTGAGCTTCTTCGAGCCCTTCTTCCTTCGCACGCGCTGGGGCCTCGGCGTCCGCCTGGACAAGAACATCCAGCAGTTCGCGACCTTCGTGCAGGACACGACGGGCGGCGGCATCTTCTTCACGCACCCGGTGTTCGATCGCCGGCTGAACGTGCGCCTCGGCTACGACGTCGACTTCATCGAGATCAGCGACCGCACCGGCGGCTTCCTCGGGACGGGCAGCGGCAACGGTCAGCTCTTCAACAGCTTCCAGCGCTCGCCGCTCTCGAACCTCTTCCGCGACGGCCTGACGAGCTCGGTCACGGCGGGCGTGAGCTGGGACTCGCGCAACGACCAGCAGTTCCCCTCGCGGGGGTGGTGGGTACGCTACCGGGCCCGGCTGGCGGACCGCGTGCTCGGGTCGGAGCAGGTCTTCTTCGAGCAGACCGCCTTCGCGCGGGTCTACCGGCGCATCTTCAACACGCCCTTCATCTTCCGCATGAACGTGGAGGCGGGCGTCGTCACGTCGCGGGACAACGACGGCGTTCCCATCTTCCAGCGCTTCCGGCTGGGCGGCATCTTCAACATCCGCGGCTTCCCGCTGAACAGCATCGGGCCCCGGGCGGCGATCCCGCGGACCCTCGACCCGAACGCCGCCCCCCCGGTCTCGGGCAACGGCTTCCCCGAGGGCATCGAGCTCGGCGGCAACCTGCAGGCGCTCTACCAGCTCGAGATCATGTTCCCGATCCTGACGGAGGTGGGCATCTTCGGCGTGGTCTTCCACGACGCAGGCAACGCCTGGAACATCGAGCGCAACCTCTGCGAGGCGCCGGACCCGACGGACGCCCCGCGCTCCATCGCCAACTGCGGCTTCCAGCCCGCGCTCCGTGCCTCCGTGGGCTTCGGGATTCGCTGGATCTCCCCGCTCGGGCCCCTCCGCTTCGAATGGGGCTTCCCCGTCCGGCGCCAGTCCTTCGACCAGCGCCAACGCTTCGAGTTCACCATCGGGACGAGCTTCTGACTCGTCCCTTCCACGCCGGCACGAGCTTCTGACTCCTGCCAGTGAATGCAGTGGACGGTGCCCGCGTCGACCTCTCCGCTCCCATGCCGTCCTTGACCCGCCCCCGGGGCGGGAGTAGCCAGGCCCTCCCGCGATGAAACTCCAGCGCCACGCCCTGACCCTCGTCGCCGCCCTCCTCGCGAGCGCGGTGGCGCCGACCGTCTACGCCCAGACCCGCATCGCCGTCGTCGACCTGCAGCGGGCCATGAACGAGACCGAGGATGGCCGCCGCGCCAAGGCCCGGCTCAAGCGCCTCTTCAAGCGCCGCCAGACCGAGCTCGACGCTCAGCAGGAGAAGCTGAAGAAGATGAAGGAGGAGATCGAGCGCCAGGTCGAGGGCGGCGTTCTCTCCGAAGAAGCCAAGCAGCGGCGCATCGAGGAGTACCAGCAGGCCTTCGTCGAGCTGCAGTCCACCTACGTCGAGTTCCAGCGCGAGCTCGCAGAGCAGGAGGCGCGGCTCACCAAATCCATCCTCGAGCGCATGCAGGAGATCCTCCGACGCATCGGCCAGCGCGAGGGCTACACGCTCATCGTCGAGGCCAACGAAGGCGGCGTGGTCTGGGTGCCCACGAACCTCGACCTCACGGACCAGGTCATCCAGACGTACAACACGGAGAACATGAGCTCGAGCATGATGAGCTCGCGCATGCGCTCCTCGAAGATGCGCTGAGGCGTTCGTGGCCACGGCGAGGGTCGTACGCGCGCTCGCGCTCCTGACCCTCGGCTCGACGATCGCGGCCGAGGGCGCGCGGGCGCAGGAATCGCACCCCGTCGAAGAGTCCCCGCCGCCCGCTCCGGACGGCCCGCCCCAGCGCGACCTCGAGACCCTGGTGGCGCTGGCGGAGGCGCACTACCCCGCGCTCGAAGCCCGGGCCGCGGCCCTCCGCGCGGCGGAGGCGCAGCGCTTGGAAGCGCGGCTCTCACCCTTCTTTGCCGGGTGGCGCGCCGACGTGAGCCTCACGATCGCGCCGGAGGCCCGCGGCACGCCCATCTTCACCGACGACGACCAGTTGCCCCTCGGAAACCGCTGGCGCCCCGTCTACGCCGCCATGGCCGAGGGCGTCGTGCCGCTCTGGACCTTCGGGCGCCTCGGCGCCGCCCGGGACGCGGCGGACGCGGGGGTTCGGGCGGCGGAGCTCCGCCTGCGCCAGCAGCGCGCCCAGCTACGCTACGACGTGCGCCAGGCCTACTTCGGCCTCCAGCTGGCGCTCGACGTCGCCCAGATGATCGACGAAGGCCAGGGCCAGCTCCGCCGGGCCATCGCCCGCCTCGACGAGCTCCTGGCCGAGGACGACCCCGCGGCGAGCCCCTTCGACCGCTACCGCCTCGCGGCCGCCGCGGCCGAGGTGGAGGCCCGGGGCTCCGAGGCCGAGCGCCTGGAGCGCGCCTCGCTCGCGGCGCTTCGCGCGCTCACGGGCCTCGACGCCATCGCGGCGCCGCTCTGCCCGATGGAGCCGCTCGAGCTGACGGCCGCCGAGCTCCCCGCCTTCCTCGCGGAGGCCGGCGAGCATCGCCCCGAGGTGGGTCTCCTCGAGGCCGCCGAGCGCGCGCGCCAGGCCGGCGTGGAGGCCGCGCTGGGAGACCTCACGCCGGACCTCGCCCTCGCCTTCCGGGCAGGGCTGACCCGCGCGCCAGGCATCACGGACATCGAAAACCCCTTCATCCAGGACGCGGGCAACCGTCCCGTGCTCGCGGCAGCGCTGGTCGCCCGCTGGAGCCTCGACGTGCCCGGACGCACGGCGCGGCTGCGGCGCGCCCGTGCCCAGCTCGACGAGGCCCGCGCCTCCATCGAGGAAGCCACGCTCGGGCTGCGCTTGGAGGTGGAGCTGGCGCACGGCGCCTACGAGGACGCCCAGCGACGCGAGGCGGCGTGGAAGGAGGCGCGGCGCCAGACCCGTCGCTGGTTCATCGCCTCGGCCCAGGGCTACGACGTCGGCGCCACGGAGCCCAAGGACCTGGTCGACGCGCTGAGGGCCTATTTCACCGCCCGCTTCAGCCACGTGGCGGCCGTACGCGAGGTGAACACCGCCGTCGCGGCGCTCGCGCGCGCCGTGGGGCGACCGCTGGTCTCCGAGGGTGGCTGGGAGCCGCCCTGCGAGTGAGGGCGGCTACGCGGCGAATAGGCGGCGGGGGCCCTGCGTCCGAAGCTACGTGACGCCACGGCGGCCGCCCCGACCGAGGGGAGGCCCCGCGGCGACACTCCGTACCACCACGGACGCGCCCCCCTACCTCCACGAGCTCTCCATGCGTTTCGCCCAACCCGCTCTCGCTCTCGCTCTCTCCCTCGTCTTCGCTGCGCCCTCGCTCGCGCAAGGGGACCCCGCCGCCGCGGAGGCCTTCATCTCACGGCGCACGGAAGCCGTCCGCGCGATCCTCCGCCGGCCGGCGAATGACGCACGCGCCGAGGCGCTCACGGCGCAGCTCGGCAACCTCCTCGACTACGAGGAGCTGTCGCGGCGCGCGCTTCGGGACCATTGGGACGTCCTCGAGGACGCCCAGCGGGGCGAGTTCGTGAGCATCCTCCGGCAGCTGGTGGAGCGCTCCTACCAGCAGAACCTCGAGAGCACGCTCTCCTTCCGCATCACCGTCGACGGCGCCGAGCGCCAGGGCTCCGCGGTGCTCGTACGGACGGTCGCGCGCTCGACCCGGAACCGTCGACTCGAGCCCGTCAGCATCGACTATCAGGTCAAGGCCGCGGGCGACGAGTGGCGCGTCTTCGACATCGTCACGGACGGCGTCAGCCTCGTGCGCAACTACCGGTCCCAGTTCAACCGCATCATCGACCGCGAAGGCTGGGACGGGCTGATGACCCGAATGCGTACGCGCCTCGCCGGTTGACCCCGAGGGGTGGGCCCGCTAGCTCAGCGCGGTGCGTCTTTACAACGGCAAGGTCCCGGCCATGGCCGAGGACATCGTGCGGAGCCTCACGCGCGACGAAGACATCGAGGTCGAGGACGAGGCGGAGCTTCGCCTCGACCTCGAGGCCGTGATGAAGGAGTTCATCCGGCGCGACCGGCAGGTGCTCGAGGAGGCCAAGACGCGCATGGAGCAGCGCGGGCTCTCCTACAGCGTGCTCGGCAAGATGAAGGCCCAGGTGGCCAAGGAGCGGGGCTTCCCGCCCAACGACGAGCAGCTCCCCTACATCGTGGGCCAGCTCCTCGAGATGCTCTTCCACTCGAACAACGTCGCCGAGATCTTCGCCGACGACCCCGTGCTCCGGAAGAAGATCACCCACGTCGTCCGCGAGCACTCGGACCTCGAGAGCGAGCTCGACAAGGAAGTGCGCTCGAAGATCAAGAACCTCCAAGAGGGCACGCAGAACTTCGAGGTCGAGTACGCCAAGGTGCTCGAGCGGATGAAGCGTCAAAAGCGCCTCGACGACTGAGGCGGCCACGAAAGGCGAGGCCACCGTGCTGCGGAGCATGACCGGTTACGGGGCCGCGGAGGCGGAGGCAGGCGACGCTGGACGCCTCTCCGTCGACGTGCGCTCGGTCAACCACCGCTACCTCGATCTCCGCCTCAAGCTTCCGCCCTCGCTCCAGGAGCACGCCGGGGCCGTGGAGGCGCTGGCGCGCAAGCGCCTCGGCCGCGGCCGCGTGGAGCTCAGCGTTCGGGCCGAAGGCGCGCTGGCCGGCGCGGTCCATCTGGACCTGGAGCGTGCCCGCTCCGCCTTCCGGCAGCTCGAGCGGCTCCGGGACGAGCTCGCCCCCGACGCGCCGGTGCCGCTCTCGCTTTTGGGAACGGTGCCCGATCTCTTCCAGAAGCCCTCCGGCGCCGACGGAGCGCCGATCCGGGAGGCGCTGAAGCAGGCCACCCGCGCCGCGCTGGCCGCCCTCGAGGACATGCGCCGGCGCGAGGGCGCCGCCCTGCGATCGGACCTCGAGGCGCACCTGGACGGGCTCGAGGCCCGCGTCGCCCAGATCGCCGAGGCCCTCCCGGAGCTCGGGAAGGCGCATCGCGCGCGGCTCCGGGAACGCCTCGAGCGCCTCCTCGCCGAGCGCGAGCTGCCCCTCGACTCCGGGCGCCTCGAGCACGAGGTGGCCGTCTTCCTCGAGAAGAGCGACGTGAGCGAGGAGCTGGCGCGCCTCGGCAGCCACGCCGCGCAGTTCCGGGACCTGATGGCGAGCGAGGCCCCGGCCCACGGGCGCCGCCTGGACTTCCTGCTGCAGGAGATGGCGCGCGAGGTGAACACGCTCGGCGCGAAGACCCCCTCGGCCGAGATCACGCGCGTGGTCGTCGAGCTCAAGGCCGACGTGGAGCGGCTGCGGGAGCAAGTTCAGAACGTGCTCTAGCGGCGCGCGGCGGCGTCACGGCCGCGTGCTACACCGCCCCGGTGAGCGACCCGCTGCTCCTCATCATCAGCTCGCCCTCGGGTGCCGGAAAGACGACGCTCACGCGGCGGCTCCTCCAGCAGCTCGGGCAGGAGCTTCGCTTCAGCGTGTCCCACACCACGCGGACGCCGCGCCGGACGGAGGTCGCGGGCCAGGACTACCACTTCGTCGACCCCGACACCTTCCGCGCCATGGTGGCCGAAGAGCGCTTCGCCGAGTGGGCCGAGGTGCACGGCAACCTCTACGGCACCTGCATGAGCGAGATCGACGACGCGCGCCGCGAAGGGCGCCGCGCGCTCCTCTTCGACGTCGACTACCAGGGGGCCCGGCAGATCAAGGCGAAAATCCCGGCCGCCGTCGGCGTCTTCATCCTCCCGCCCTCGCTCAGCGAGCTCCGGGCGCGCCTCGAGGGACGCGGGACCGAGTCCCCGGAGTCCCTCGAGCGTCGCTTCGCCAAGGCGAAGGAAGAGATCGAGCACTACCCCTTCTTCGACTACCTGGTCGTGAACGACGACCTCAACCGCGCCCACGCCGAGCTCCACGGCATCGTGCACGGTGAGCTCTGTCGCCGGTGGCGCCTGGCGGACCGGGCGGAAGCCCTGCTCCGCGAGTAGGCCCGGGCGGAGCCGAACGGTACCTCAGCCGAGGGCGGCTCGAAGCCCCTCGTCGAGGGAGCGCACCGGCGAGAGCTCGATGAGGCCGCGCTCGCGCTTCGTGAGGCGCTCGACGTTGGCCCGCGGCAGCACGGCGCGGGCGAAGCCCATCTTGGCGATCTCCAGGAGCCGTGGTCCCATGCGGGGCACGGCGCGCACCTCGCCGGCGAGGCCCAGCTCCCCGAGCACGGCGACGTCCGCGGCGACCGGGAGGTCCCGCGCGCTCGAGACCACGGCCACCGCCAGGGCGAGGTCGAGGGCCCGCTCGCTGGCCCGGGCGCCGCCGGCCACGGACGCGAAGACGTCCCGGTCGTGCAGACGGACGCCCACGCGCCGCTCCAGGATGGCCAGGAGGATGGCCAGGCGGCTTCCGTCGAGGCCGCTCACCACGCGCCGCGCCGACCCGTAGCTGGCCGGCGCCACGAGGGCCTGGAGCTCGATGAGGAGCGGGCGCGTGCCCTCGGCCGTGGGGACCACGACCGACCCCGAGGCCTCCGCCGGGCGCTCCGCGAGAAAGAGCGCGCTCGGGTCCGGCACCTCACGGAGCCCCTCGCGGACCATCTCGAAGACGCCCACCTCCTGCGCCGGTCCGAAGCGGTTCTTCACCGCGCGCACGAGGCGGAAGGCGTGGCTTCGGTCCCCCTCGAAGCTGAGCACCGTGTCGACGAGGTGCTCGAGCACCTTGGGGCCGGCCAGGGCGCCGTCCTTGGTGACGTGACCGATGAGAAAGAGCGCGACGCCCCGGCGCTTGGCGAGGTCGACGAGCCGCGCCGTCACCTCGCGGAGCTGCGTGACCGAGCCGGAGGCCGACGCGAGCTGACCCGAGCGCAGCGGCTGGATGGAGTCGACGACGACCACGGCGGGCCCGTCTTTGGCCTGGAGCGCCGCCTCCGCGTCCTCGAGCTCCGTCGTGGCGAGGAGGCGCACGTCGTCCACGCCCGGCGCCGCGCGCCCCCGGGCGCCCAGCCCGCACAGCGACGCGCACAACACACCGCGCACGAAGAGCACCCGGGGGCCCGCCAAACCGAGGGCGGCCCTGGCCTGCATGAGGAGCGTCGACTTCCCGATACCCGGGTCCCCGCCGAGGAGGATCACGCCCCCGGCGACGGGGCCTCCGCCGAGGGCGCGGTCGAGCTCCGCGATGCCCGTGGGCAGGCGCCGGGCGTCGTCCGTGTCGACGTCGGCCACGCGCACCGGGCGCGCCGTTCCACCGCTCCGCTCGACGGCCGCGGCGCTCGGGCCCGGGAGCACCTCCTCGAGCGTGTTCCACGCCTGGCAGACGGGGCAGCGGCCGAGCCAGCGGCTCTGCCGCGCGCCGCAGGCGGTGCACTCATAGGCGGGGCTGCTCTTCTTTCGCTTGCCGGCCACGACCCCGTCATCGCCGACGGCACGCGCGGACACAAGGCGAGGCGGATCCCCGCGGGGTGACCGCCCCTCGCCCGGCGGGCGCGCTCAGAAGATGACGCCGAGCAGGAGCCGCAGCGTCTGCGCGCGGCCGAGGCCGCCGCCGTTCGGCAGCTCGAGGCCCGCGAGGGGGAAGAGCAGGCCGTAGTTGAACTGGGCGTAGAAGCCGTCCGTGGTGAGCGGACCGTCCTCGCTCCGGTAGTAGAGCGAGAAGTCGAGCTCGACGCCGAGGTTCTGCTGCGGATCGTCGCCGCCCTGGAAGGCGCTGTAGGTCTGCCCCTCCCGCATGGCGCGGCTGAAGATCATGTCGACGCTGGCGCCGAAGAGCTGACCGTAGGGGCTCCGGATGACGTCGTAGCCGAGGCCCGGCTTCAGGTAGTAGGCGCTCGACACGGCGCCGAGCACGTTCCGGAAGAGGATCAGGTCCACCCGGTAGTTCGGGTGGAAGGAGAAGGCCGAAGCGCGCTGCGCCGTGTTGCTCCGCTGGCGCAGCAGCTCGTTGCGCTGGCTCAGGCCGTCCACGCCGGCGTCGCCGCTCGCGAGGCCCGTGTAGAGGCGCACGTAGAGCTTGTCGTTCAGCAGCCGGTACTCGCTCTCGAAGGCGAAGCCGTACTGGAGCAGCTGCAGCGACTGCGTCACGTCGTCGGCCGCGCGCGTGGAGTCGATGTCGTCGATCTCGCCGGCCACGAGCGCGGCCTCGAGCTCGAGGCGGAGGCTGCCCCAGCGGAAGCGGGCCCAGAGGTCCGGCGTGAAGATGCGCGCCCCGCGATTGACGAAGACGTCGGCGAAGGCGTTAGGCGCGTTGAAGTCGAAGAAGGTCGGGCCGCCATCCGGGTCGCTGGTTCCCGTTCCCGTCCGTACTGATCGGTTCTGGCGCTGGAAGAGGAAGTGGAGGCCGCCGTCGAGCACCCAGCCGCCGCGCGCGAGGGTCTCCTTGGCCTCGCGCTCGTCCGTGCGGCGCGCCACGGCGAAGGCGAACTGGCGAAGGTCGTCGACGCTGGTCAGGTCGAAGGTCGGGCTCTGCAGATCGTCCGTCAGCCCCTGCTGGATGCCCTGGGACGCGAAGTCGTAGGCGCCCATGAAGTAGAAGCCGGCGAAGCGCGCGATGTACATCACGCGGTCGACCTCGCTCGAGAAGTCCCCGTCGATGTCGTCGCCGCTGTTGAGCATCATGCCGAGGCCCCACTGCGTCGCCATGCGGCCGAAGCGCAGCTGCCCGATGCCCCGGCTCGTGACCTCGGCCCAGGCGCGGCGCGCGACGATGCCGTCGCGGAAGGAGTTGCGCCCGGCCTGGGGCGGCGTCTGCGCCAGCGAGTAGCTGTCGATGGGCGGCGGGAGGCTCCGGGGCCGGAGCCCCGAGCTCGTCGGGGCGAAGATGAGGCTTTCCGGCGTCGAGCCGAGCACCAGGTTGTCGAAGACGTCGAGGGTGACGTGCACCCGCACGTCGTCGCTCAGGGCCAGCGTGGGCTGCACGCGGAGCCGCATGGTCCCGTAGCGGAGCCGGTCGGTGCCGCCGGTCCGGTCCGGCGTGCCCTCGAGGTTCACGCCCCGATCGGCCGGCACCCAGTAGGCGAAGGTCGGATCGCCGTCCGGGTTGCCGATGAAGTCCGCCACGCCCGGACGCGTCGCCTGGCCCAGGAAGAAGTTGTCCTGGAGCTCGCCGCGGAGGCGGAAGTAGCCGTGAATGCTGAAGGTCGAGCGCGGCGCTTCCCAGCTGCCCACGGTGGGGTCGGCGCTCGGCAGCGGAGCGACCTCGTCGAGCAGGTCGGCGTCGTCCTCGACGGGCTCGGTCTCGTCCCACTCCTCGTCGCCGCCCTCGTCCTCGTAGTCGTCGCCCTCGGCCTCGTCCTCCTCGCCGGCATCGCCCTCGCCGCTCCCGACGTCGGGCATGCCGAGGCTCGGCGCGCGCAGCTGCAGATCGCCTTCGTCCTCGTACTCCTCGTCGTCGTAGTCCTCGTCGTCGTAATCCTCGTCGTCACCCTCGCCCTCGGGCGAGGCCTCCTCCTCCTCGAGGAGCACGTCGTCTTCTTCGTCGTCCTGCGCGTGAGCCAGGGCGGGCGACGAGGCGAGGGTCAGGGCGAGCGCGATCGCGAGGCGAGGGAAGCGCAGCGGCGTCGGGTCGGTGGAGCGCATCGGCGGAGCCTTGGCCGCGCAGCACGATGTTCCGGCGCGGCAGCGGGGCCTATCACGCGCCTCGCGCGGGGGTCAACGCGCTGCGGCGGCGCCCATTCCCCGTGAACGGCTCAGCTTTTGGCCGCCGGCCGCCCCTCCCGGTCGCGGGGCTGCCCCCGCCCCGGACTCGTACTACGACCCCGGGGTGAACGAGTCACCGCCCCGGGACCCCACCCCCGAGCTCCAGGAACGCCTTCGGGCCGGCGTCGAGGTCGTACCCCTCGGCGGCCTCGGCGAAGTCGGCATGAACTGCATGACCCTCGCGCACGGGGACGACCTGCTCGTCCTGGATTGCGGGGTGACCTTTCCGGGGCGCGTGCACGGCATCGACCTCGACCACCCGCGCTTCGACCACGTCGTGGCCGAGCGGGAGCGGCTGCGCGGCATCGTGATCACCCACGGCCACGAGGACCACATCGGCGCCCTGCCCTACCTGGTGCGCACGCTCCTCGAGGCCGGCGTCCCGCTGCCGCCCATGTGGGCGCCGCCCTACGCCATCGCGCTCATCCGCCACCGCTTCGAAGAGCACGCGGACCTGCCCCGGCCGACGCTCCACGCCTTCGAGGTCGGCGTGCGCGTGCGCATCGGGGCCTGGGAGGTCGAGCCGGTGCGCGTGAATCACTCGATCCCCGACTCGCTGGCGCTGGTGCTCCGCTCGCCCGGCGGCACCGTCGTGCACAGCGGCGACTTCAAGATCGAGGACCGCCCTGTGGACGGTGAGGCCTTCGGCCGGAAGGCGCTCCAGGCGGCCGCGGACGAGGGCGTCGCGCTCCTCATGAGCGATTCGACGAACGTCGACGTACCCGGCGAGAGCGGCGAAGAGGCCGACGTCGCCGAAGCCCTCGGCGCGATCGTGGGGGCCGCCCGAGGCCGCGTGGTCATCGCCCAGTTCGCATCGAACGTGTACCGCATCCAGGCGGCCTTCGCGCTCGCCGAGCGCTACGGCCGGCGCGTCGTGCTCCTGGGCCGCTCCGTGCAGATGCACGCGCGCATCGCCCGGGAGCTCGGTATGCTCCCGGGGGCGAGCGCCCGCCTCGTCGAGCCCGACGAGGCGCAGCGCGTGCCCCGGGACCAGCTGCTCGTGCTCGCGACGGGCACGCAGGGCGAATGGCCTGCAGCGCTCCCGCGCCTCGCGCGGCGAGACCACCAGCACCTGGCGCTCGATCCCGGCGACGAGGTGGTCTTCTCGTCGAGGATCATCCCGGGCCACGAGCAGATCGTGCACGACGTCGTCTGCAACCTCGAGCGGCAGGGTGTCGCGGTGCACGAGCGTCACGGCGCGCCCGGCGTGCACGTGAGCGGTCACGCCTGCCAGTGGGAGCAGCGCACGCTCATCCAGCTGGTCCGGCCGAAGGGCTGCGTGCCCGTGCACGGCACCTTCCACCACCTGACGAAGCACGGCGCCCTGGCCCGGGACGCGGGCGTGAACGACGTGCTCGTGGTCGAGAACGGGACGCGCATCGGCGTGCTGCCGGAGGGCCTCTCGGCGGTGGGCGAGGTGCTGAGCGGACGCGTGCACGTCGACCGGGGCCGTCCCGTCGACGAGGACGCGCTCCGAGAGCGCCGCTGGCTCGGCGAGTCCGGCGCGGTGGTCGTCGCGCTCGCCATCAGCCCGGAGCTGGGCATCGTGGGCGACATCGACCTCACGTCACGGGGGCTGCCCGAGGCGGTCGGCAACGAGGCCGTGCTCGACGAGGCCGCCGAGGTGGTGCGCGCGGAGATGAAGCGCTTCGCCCGCGATCTGCGCGACGTCGACGACGTGGAGGACC
>ERZ1740059.502-NODE-502-length-20506-cov-3.908855_pt1 | contig 20506 bp, 19 predicted proteins | sample MGYA00581744_ERZ1740059 | MGnify/ENA primary metagenome ERZ1740059 (study PRJEB43018, sample SAMN04849738) | marine metagenome | isolation source: floating plastic debris | place: Pacific Ocean | collected 2008-08-28 | study: EMG produced TPA metagenomics assembly... | reverse complement strand
TAATGATCATTTTAAGGCATTAGTGTTGGCGGAAGAGAAAACACCCAACGCCATTCGTATGCTTACGGCATTCATTGACACGCTCGAAAGAGAAGGTTAAACAAGATCCCGCTTTTCGTCGCATAAAAAAAGCGCTTTGGATATGGTATCCAGAGCGCTTTTTTATTGAACTGATTTTAAATCCTAAGCAGATTTTCGCTGCTCTGGACTCAACATATTTTCTTGTTCATTCAAGGCCTCAAAGCGATACCCCAGCGCACTGTAGTGTTCCAGTACCTTAGGTAAAGTATACCGCAGTTTTTCTTCCGCCTTTAAGCTATCATGGAAAACGACAATTGAGCCTGGACTAGCGTTACGCACTACATTCTGCAGGCACTGCTCAGCTGTAATATTAGGATCAAAATCACCGCTAAGCACATCCCACATTACAATGCGATAGTGACGCTGCAAAAACTGGGCTTGACGCGGACGAAGCTTACCGTAGGGAGGGCGAAAGAGAACCGTCTTAGTCAGGTTGGCACCATGACGCACATTGTGGAAATACGGAATATTATCAGTAATCCAACCATTGAGGTGGTTGAAGGTATGGTTACCCACTGCATGACCAGCATCCTTTACTTGTTCAAAAACTTCCGGGTTTTTACGGATGTTATCGCCCACGCAAAAGAAGGTAGCCTTGGCATTGTAGGCCGCCAATTGCTCCAATACCCAAGGCGTAACACCGGGTATGGGACCATCATCAAAAGTGAGGTAGAGCACCTTCTCTGTGGAAGGTATTCTCCAAGTAAAATTGGGAAAAAGTTCCTGGATGAACTTCGGGGTTTTAATGAGATACATAGGAATTCGCAAATTAAATGTTCAGGGATATTTTACAATTTAAGGGCGGCAGCTGTCACACAGCTCCACCATCTAGTTTTCATTCATAGTGCTAAACAACCAGGGAGAAAAAGCAGAAGGAAGATTATAAATCTTAATTGCTACTTTTGCAGGGATTTTGGCAAGGACCTTGGAGGGTGATTTTAAGACGGGGAGCATCTTAAAATTGCCTCTTTAAAACTATTACCAAATTTATGCAGCAAAAGTTTCCGAAGAAACGCACAAGCCTTTGGTTTTGCTGCCTGAATGCGAAACTTTTTTAGAAAAAACTGAATTTGAGATCGATTGTTCATAAAACAAGCTACAGGCAGGTCCATAATCAGCCTTGAACATATTGACAATCAGACTGTCCCGCTCCAAGTTTCTTAGAGTAGATTGTACAAGAAACCTTATGCAGGTAGCGTAAAAACCAAACGAGAACATGACTAAAGTACGCGTAAGATTTGCCCCTAGCCCTACTGGTGCTCTACACATTGGTGGTGTCAGAACCGCGCTTTATAATTATCTCCTCGCTCGGCAAACGGGCGGTCAATTCATCCTACGAATTGAGGATACTGATCAAACACGTTACGTTCCCGGTGCAGAAGACTACATTAAGGAGGCACTGGAATGGTGTGGTCTAATCCCCGATGAGGGCCCTGGCTACGGTGGCGACTATGGCCCCTACCGACAATCAGAGCGCAAAGCATTGTACCAAAAGCACGCGCAAGTACTCGTTGACAAAGGGGAAGCCTACTACGCTTTCGACACTCCTGAAGAGCTGAATGCCCGACGCGAAGCAGAAAAGGAGGCTGGCAACCATAGTTTCCGCTACGGAACTGCTAACCGCGCCACCATGCGCAATAGCGAATCATTGCCCGCAGCAGAAGTAGCTGAACTATTGGCTAACAATACGCCCTATACGATTCGTCTGAAAGTACCGCAGAATGAGATCATCACTATCCATGACCAGGTTCGGGGTCAAGTGCAATTTCAGAGTAATGAGCTGGATGATAAAATCATCCTTAAGCCAGATGGCATGCCTACCTACCACCTGGCCAATATTGTGGACGACCACTCGATGAAAATCACACATGTGATTAGGGGCGAAGAGTGGCTACCGAGTACTGCTCACCATGTGCTATTATACCGGGCATTTGGATGGGAGGATACTATGCCCTCTTTTGCGCACCTGCCTTTAATTTTAAAGCCTACCGGAAAAGGTAAACTGAGCAAAAGAGATGGTGCTAAATTGGGTATTCCAGTCTTCCCATTAGCGTGGGAAGGTGATACACCTGAAGATTCTTTCACTGGCTTCCGCGAATTTGGTTTTGACCCTCGTGCTGTGCTCAACTTCCTGGCCTTTCTAGGATGGAATCCCGGTACTGAACAAGAAATTTTTTCGCTAGACGAACTGATCCAAGCCTTTTCGGTAGAAAAAATCGGCAAAGCTGGTGCCCGCTTTGACTTTGACAAAGCCAAGTGGTATAATCAGCAGTACATCATCAATACCCCGAATGAGGATTTGCTCCCGGTGGTTAAAGCCTTGCTAAGTGAGAAAGGGGTAGAGAAAGACGATGCATTCTTACTCACTTTTATTGGCCTCATGAAGGAACGCGTGGTTTTCTACGGCGAGTTTTGGGACAACGGCAGTTATTTCTTTGAGGCAGCCTCTGTTAGTGATGAGAAGAATGTGCGCAAGAAGTGGAAACCTGAAAAGCAACCGCTATTTGAAGAACTACGTGATAACTTACTGGCACTAGATGCTCCGGACGAAGCTGCGGTAGAAAGTTGTGTAAAGGCATTCATGGAAGCCAATGAATTAGGCTTTGGTGCAGTACTCCCTATTCTCCGCCTGGGCGTTGCTGGCACAATGAAAGGGCCTTCTATTTTTGCTGTAATGGCCTTACTAGGTATGGAAACGGTAGCAGAGCGCTTAACTAATGCCTTTGAAACCTACAATGCGATTAAAGCGGCTAGTGCCCAATAACTATTTTTAGCACTGTCATTTTATAAGGGCAGGCTCATCGAATATACAGTATTAGGAAAAGCTGGAACGAATTACTCATTTACCAAAAAGCAAAGCGCAAAGAGGTAAGTTCTGCTATTAGGCAACTTGATCCTTTGCGTTTATTAACCCATTGTCACTGTATGCAATCTTCCGCACTTTTCCCTCCGGTAGCAGAATTCGCCAATGATCTGCTCAAAGGTATAGCAGAAAAGCTAAGTGCAGAGCGCAAAGAACTCCTCTTGCAATTGGTCGATTACATCCACCACCAACTTCAAGAAAGTGGTGAAGTCCACCTGAATTTTATCTGCACCCATAATTCACGTCGGAGTCATATCTCACAAATTTGGGCTGCAGCAGGTGCTCAGCATTTTAAGCTATCTGGTGTATACACCTATTCTGGAGGTACCGAAGCTACCGCGTTCCAGCCCCGTGCTATTGCAGCAATGGAACGCGCAGGGTTTCAGATTAGCACTGATCATTCGGAGGTAGAAAATCCCGTTTATTCCGTTAGGTTCTCCACGATCGGGGAAGGCACTAAAGCTTGGTCCAAACGCTTTGATGATGCAGCGAACCCTAGAGAGAACTTCGCCGCTATTATGACTTGTTCTGATGCCGACCAGAATTGCCCTTGGGTACCAGGTACAGATAAGCGCATTCCTCTCACTTTTGAGGATCCTAAAGTAGCTGATGGCACACCAGCGGAAGCTGTTCGCTACGACCAAGCTGTGCGGGAGATTGGGAGAGAATTGCTTTGGGTAATGCGAGAGGTAGCTTTGCGACCTTTTTGATGAAGGGTGGACGCGATGAATCGCGCCTATACATCTCTTAATTTTGGGTCAAGTTGGTTTAAACCTGTTGTGTCATACGCACCATGCCACGGTAATGCGGGTGCATGCGCTCGAAGGAGAGGCTAAAAGTGCCGGTTTTCCGAAAACCGACCTTCTCGTAAAACTGGTGGGCGCTCAGTTGGGTATCCATAGCTTCTAGCCAGACGATTTGTTTATTTAACCGTTTAGCCTGCTCCACTACATACTGAACCACCATTTTTCCAATACCATTTCCATGCACTTTGGGGTGTAAATAGATGCGCTGCAACTTGAGGGCAGTGAGGTCCGGAAAATCTGGTGATCGCTCTTCCTCGTGTAGCCATAAAATGCCTACCGCCTCTCCATCCCATTGCACCCAGAAATAAGCGGAAGCGTTTTTTTGCAGGTCTTGAACAACCCGCTTTTCATTATACGTCTCTTGCAAGTACCAACTGGCACTATCTTCCCATAAATGAGCATAAACCGGAGGGTAACATGCAGTCATTAAACCATGCATCTGGCCTGCAGTTTGCTTTGAAACTGGAACTAGATGTAGCCTGCCATTAAGTGCTATCATAACTTTATCCAGTTGATAGTTCACGTTATTGTAAATTAAACCTCCTTACCCCCAGTGTATGGCTCCCCCCACCGTAGCTCGCTTAGCACCAGTAACGGAGGGTAAAACATTGGGTTGCTCTTGCCAACGAAGTGCACCAGCCAAGCCCATCAAAATGGCTTCCTTGTAAGCGATAATCTCAGGTGACGCTACTTCCAGTTGTAATGGCTGAACAGCTACCGCAATTTGCTCACACAAAAAACGGTTAAAGGCACCACCACCAGAAACCAATATGCGATCTTGGTTGGAAAGCAACAACTGTTCGGTCTTTGCAACTCGTTGAATGCTCTTTCCTGTCTGTTGCCCAACATGTACACATAAGGTATGTAGACGATCTGCCAATGACCAATCTTTATTCCTGAACAGTGTCAATAATTCCTCCTGCACCCAATCATTCCCCAAGGACTTTGGCGGAGGCATTTTCAGGTATGATAAGTTATTGGCCTGCTTAAGTAGATCGGGAATCACCTTCCCGCTGCGGGCTAGCCGGCCATCTTCATCGTAGGCTAAGTTTACCTCAGTCATCAGTGTATCCAATACTTGATTGGCTCCTGTAATATCAAAGGCAATGTAACCACCTGCAGTTTGTAAACTAATATTGGCAATACCCCCTAAGTTGAGGCAAGCAAAATATTTGGAAAACAAATACTGGTCCGCTAATGGTGCCAACGGAGCACCTTGCCCACCTAGCGCCATATCTTGAGTCCGAAACTGATCAATGACCGGCATTTGCAATACTGCGGCTAGCGCTGCACCATCTCCTATCTGCGTAGTTGTTTGGCGTTGTGGATCATGAAACACAGTGTGCCCATGACTCGCCACAAAATCTACTTGAGCTTGGTGCCGGCCAATAAAAGATTCTATCGCTTGCCCGTACAAAAGCCCCAAATCCGTATGCAAAGCCCAGAGTTCTCGACCATTGAGCTGAATAGATTCGCGCAGGCGTTGCTGCCAATCGGCAGTATACGCAATGGTCTCCCCAGCATGAAATTCCCACCTTAACAGTTGAGCAGACTGGGTGGAAGAGAAAGCAAAAGTGCACCACGCCAGATCAATTCCATCCAAGGATGAACCTGACATCAAACCAATCACTTGGTAGATGGCCATAAACACTTAAATTTATACAAATGAATAGAGATAATAGCCAATGAGTCTAGTCTTTCTTCAGCTCTAACGTATATTCTGCTACAGCTCCAATTTCATCCTCATCCAATAAGCTTTTAAAGGGAGTCATGGCACCGCGTCCATTTGTAATCACAGCTACTCGCTCTTCCACACTTAAGACAGATGTTGTTAAGTTAAATGCTCCACTCGCCCCCATATCGCCATACAAACCATGGCAAGTCACACAGTATTGCTTATATATTTTCTTACCATCTGGCTTGGACGGAGCCGGAGCGGCACTAGCTGATGCATTCGAGGAAGAGGTATCACTGCCACCACAAGCCCACACAGCCATTACGATAGCACAAAAAATCAAGAACTGTTTCATATTGATAATGGTACGTTTTTCCGCTCACTTCAAGCTTCACAAAAGTAGTATTGGACTGGAAAGATCATGTTCTTTTTCCGTAGAAAAACGAAGCTCGTCCAAAAATCAAATCTGTTTATGGATATAAACTGTTACCTTGTTATACTACTCGTGAATGAACTTGGATGACAAAAATCATTATTAAAGTCCAAGGTAATTCGATTTGGGTATATGTCTATAAATGAAAAACAAAATATAGTTGTTTAAATCATGAGTGATCAACGTTATAGAACCAGCCAGAGTAAACTGATTAGTGCTGCTGTGGTTGGCTTCATCATTTTAATGGTACTAGTTATTTTTTCTAGTGCCACCTTCCTAACCATCGATGCAGGTGAACGTGGTGTGCTATTCCGTCGTTTCGGCGGTGGATTGGACTTGGAAAATACTTACCAACCTGGCTTCCATGTATTGGCTCCCTGGAATACCATGTACCGCTACGATGTTCGTGAGAAGCAGATTGAGGAAAAAATCGATGCCCTTTCCAACAATGGTCTGAATATCGCTGTCGATGTTACAGTAAGGGTGAATCCTGCATACGATAAGATCGGTTCTCTGCACGAGAAGTTCGGAAAAGATTATGTCAATACGCTAATTCGCCCGGAAGTCCGTTCTGCAGTGCGGGAAGCCATTGGTAAGTTTACACCAGAAGAGCTATACTCTACTAAGCGTGATGAGGTACAAACCCTTATCCAAACTGACCTGGAAAAATCTTTAATTGATAACTATATTGAATTAAAGGCTACCTTAATCAAAGACATTGAACTTCCAGACAAAGTACGTGGTGCCATTGAGGATAAACTGGAAGCTGAACAATCAGCTCTGAAATATGAGTTTATCCTGGCCAAGGAGCGCCAAGAAGCTGAACGACGCATCATTGAAGCAGAGGCCAAAGCACGTGCGAATCAGATTCTGAATGCTTCTTTGAGCAACAATATCCTAAGGGATAAAGGGATTGAAGCTACACTCGAGCTAGCTAAAGCGCCCGGAAGCAAAGTGGTGGTTGTAGGTAGTGATGGTAGTGGTGGCCTACCACTCATTTTGGGAGGAAACTAAGGATTCCCACATAGAAGAAAATTGTTCATCCCGAGTCAGGACGCCCTGGCTCGGGATTATTTTTTGGCCTGCTTTTACCTTTACCATTATTGGCCTTGTTATAGTAATTTATACCTTAAAAAAGAGCTCTAAAGAAAAAGCGCTGCAAAACGAGACGGACTCCTAGCATATTTAGCTCTCTATAGTTTTCCACATGCTTATCCACAGTTGGTGTGAGAAAATACTGCGTGTAGTTTCCAGCAAAAGGCTGTATTTTTGTTGACTACACACAACTATAGATGGCTGACTCCTCCACTAACAAACCAACCAGACGCCGCCGAACCGATGCTAAGCAAGGTCGTGAAGACCTTTCCAACTATGTATTCGGCAAAGTACCTCCTCAAGCTGTACCGCTTGAGGAGGCTATATTAGGTGCTATTCTTTTAGAAAAGGATGCCCTGACGGAGGTTTTGGATGTGTTGCAGTACGATGCCTTCTATGTAGATGCGCATCAGTTCATCTATCAAGCTATGCTCCGCTTGTTTGAGCGTTCACAACCCATTGACTTGCTGACGGTAATGGAGGAGCTCAAAAAGTCAGGAGAATTGGAGGCCATTGGTGGTCCAGCGTATCTGGCTGAACTCTCTAACAAGGTAGCATCAGCGGCCAACATTGAGTATCACGCCAGAATTGTGGCGCAGAAGTTTATCCAACGGGAGCTCATTCGTATCTCCACCAAAACTATTAACGACGCCTTTGAAGACACTACTGATGTTTTCGACTTATTAGACAGTGCCGAAAACTCCCTCTTCAAGATTGCCGAACGCAACATGGGGCGTAGTGTAGACAAAATGGGTAGCCTGGCGAGCAAGCTACTTAAGCAAATTGAAGAACTCAAGGACGTAGAAGAAGGCCTTACCGGAGTCCCCACTGGCTTCACTGATCTAGACCGCCTCACGAGTGGTAATCAGAAGTCGGATTTGATTATTTTGGCAGCGCGGCCGGGCATGGGAAAGTGCTTGGGCAAAGGCACCCCTGTACTCCTATATGATGGCCGTATTAAACCGGTAGAAGAAATTCAGGTAGGAGATTTGCTAATGGGAGATGACTCTACTCCCAGAAAAGTACTCACGCTAGCGCGTGGCCGAGAGCAAATGTACTGGGTGAGGCAAAACAAGGGCATGGACTACCGTGTAAACGAGAGTCATATCCTTTCGCTTAAGAAAAGGCGACAGGAAGGTCGTCACGACCGGGGAAGTATCATTGATATCTCCGTTCGCGACTATCTAAATCGTTCTGGCAAATTCAAAAGTAACTATAAAGGCTATAAGGTTAGTGTGAACTTCCCTGAGCAAGCACTACCGCTGCCTCCCTATTTTCTAGGCTTATGGCTGGGAGATGGTTCTTCTAGTAAAAGCACTATTATAAATCAGGATGAGGAAATAGTTTCTTACTTACAGGCCTATGCTGAGGATTTGGGGATGCGCCTGCACACCTACATTGGGAAGGGAAAATGCCCAGAACACCGAATCAGTAACGACAGCGGCCCTGCTAGCTATTCCTTGCAAGGTGCACTACGCGAGCTTGGCGTTCTTAACAACAAGCATATTCCAAGTGCCTACTTGGTTAATTCTCGCGCTAATCGTTTAGCCTTACTTGCGGGTTTAATTGATAGTGACGGGCACTATCTAGTGCAGTCAAATGGTTTTGAAATCGCGCAGAAAAGCAAGCAACTCACTGAGCAAATCAAGTTTCTTTGTGACTCCTTGGGGTACCGCGTAAGCATGAAAGCCAAAGAAGCTAAAATCAGTTCCATCAACTACACCTCCACCGCCTATCGGTTACGGATTTATGGAAACATTGATGAGGTGCCCGTTAGAGTAAAGCGCAAGCAAGCTAATCCCTGGAAAAGTCTGGTAGACTGGCAAGTCACCGGCATTACCTTAGAACCCGATGGTATTGATGATTACTACGGTTTTGAGATTGATGGTAATCGCCGATTCCTACTCGGGGACATGACCGTGACCCACAACACTGCGCTCACCCTTTCCATCGCTAAAAATGCGGCGCTAGATTTCAATAAAGGCGTAGCTGTTTTCAGTTTGGAGATGTCGAGTTTACAGCTGGCTCAGCGTATCATTTCCATGGAAGCTGAGATTGCCGGTAGTAAGCTGCGGAATGGGCAATTGGAAGACTACGAGTGGCAACAGCTGCACACAGCTATTGAGAAAGTAGCAGACGCTCCCATCTTTATTGACGATACTCCCGGCATCAACAGTTTTGAGTTGCGTGCAAAGTGCCGGCGCCTGAAGATGCAGTACGATATTCAGATGATTATCATCGACTACCTACAGCTTATGAGTGGTGGTGGTGATAATAAGGGCGGCAACCGGGAACAGGAGGTAAGTGCCATATCGCGAGCACTGAAGGGCCTAGCCAAAGAGTTAAACGTACCGGTTATCGCGCTTTCTCAGTTGCGCCGGGCAGTGGAGACCAGGGGTGGAGATAAACGCCCGCAGTTAAGTGACTTGCGTGAATCAGGTTGCCTTACGGGGGACGCACTTTTGCAGGATGCCATTACTGGAGAAAGAATTAGTATTAAAGCCTTAGCTGAACGAACGGAACAGGAGCCTCGGTCCGTGTTGGCAATGGATAATAGGTACCGAGTGGCCGGACACACCATGGTTAAGGCGTTTTATTCCGGTAAAAAGCAAGTTTACGAACTAAAGACTCGCTCTGGGCGGAGTATTAAAGCATCGGCTAATCATCCATTCCGCAAACTGGAAGGCTGGACTCGACTAGACCAACTTGAAATTGGTGATCAAATTGCTGTACCTCGTACACTACCACAAGTAAAGGCCCCTAACCCATTATCGGAAGATGAACTCATTCTTCTTGCTCATCTGATTGGAGATGGCTGCATACTCCCTAAGCAACCTTACCACTATACTAGTAAAGATTTGCAGAATATTGCTGTTGTAGAAAAAACAGCCACTGCTCTATTTAACATCACACCCAGAAGGGTATCTCAAGATAATTGGCATCACACCTATCTACCGAGTCCTTATCATCTAACCCACGGTAAAAAACATCCAATTTCGAATTGGTATGCTCAAATGGGACTGGAACGAAAAAGATCTTATGCTAAGCGAATTCCCAAGGCAGTATTTGCTTGCGACGATCAGCGCATTGCTCTGTTCCTTCATCATTTATGGGCTACTGATGGTAATATCAGTTGGAAACGACTGAAAAATAGAAAGCCTGCCGCCGCCATTTATTACGCGACATCAAGTGCTAAGCTTGCTCAACAAGTACAGCACCTGCTCTTAAGGCTAGGAATTATTAGTTGTATTCGTAAAGTAGAGCAGGGTGAATATCGTCCTAGCTACCATGTACTTATACAAGGGAAGGAGATGCAAATGCGTTTCCTGGAATCAATAGGCTCTTACGGAGAACGTGGTGAAATTTCGGACTCCTTGTTAGTAGCTTTAAGAGCAATTGACACGAATACCAATCTTGATGTTGTTCCCGCTGCAATATGGTCTGAACACATCAAACCTTTAATGAAGAGCCAAGGCATAACTCAAAAACAGATGTGCCAACGGCTTGGTATCGCCAAAGCGGGAAATGTGTTCTCTGGCAATGTTGGTAGAGAGAAGCTAAAACGATTTGCTGTACAGTTAAATGATCGTACAGCCATGGACCTAGCGCAGTCTGATATCTATTGGGACCAAATCGTTTCTATTGAGCCACTTGGTGTAGAAGATGTGTATGATGTCACGGTTCCCGGTGTACATAATTTCGTTGCCAACGATATCATCGTCCACAACTCTATCGAGCAGGACGCCGATATGGTGATGTTCATCTACCGTCCAGAGTATTACCAAATTCTAGAAGACGAAGAAGGTCAATCGCTCAAGGGGGTTGCGGATGTCATAGTAGCCAAACACCGCCACGGGGCACTCATGGATGTACGCCTACGCTTTACCGGCGAATTTGCCCGCTTCTCCAATATGGATGACCCAGATTTTGGTGACCTTCCAGGCGATACCTTTGAAAGCCCGTTCAATAACATCATTACTAAGCCGTCCAAAATGAATGATGGTGAGGATATTCCTTTCTAACTTTTTGGTGCTCGGATAAGTGTTGCGATAAGCTTGGGCTAGCGATGTGGAACAGCAGACGCGCAAGCGGTCTGGATGCACCTTAGTGCAGCCGAGCGAACAGCGAGCTGTGCAACGTAGCGACCCGACATTTGGCGGGTAGCCTCCACCCAAAAGTCTTAGAACCATTTTTTTACCAGAACTCAGTAACCTTTTAGTGGGATACGTTACTATTATAGTGGAAGCCTGCTACTACCTCTTTTTTTAGGAGCGTATGGCGAAGCTTTAATGTAATGGAATGACAAAAATTACTGCTATGGTAAATAGTCCTGCAAAATCAGCTTTTCTTTCCTGGTACCACCCCTACCACGAACGCCTGGTACGCTACTGTAGCAGCCGAGCCTTTGGTGTTATGGATACCGAAGATCTGGTACAAGAAGCGGTACTGGCCACCCTAGCCAATTGGGAAAAAATCAAAGACAAGAGCAAGCTTTTGAGCTATATGTTTGGTGTGGTGAACAACCTGGTTCGTAATCATCGCCGCAGATTACCTTTTAAGGGTCAGTGGGATGAGCTGCGCCTAGAAGCACTAGAAAGCAAACTAGGAGATGCCGACACGGCCCTTGATGTTGACATTTTGCTAAAGACCGTAGAACAATTACCCAACAATCAAGCAGAAGCATTACGACTGTTTGAGTGGAGTGGATTTAGTATTAAGGAGATTGCGGCACTGCAACAAGTAAGTGAGGGTGCGGTCAAAACCAGACTCAGTAGAGCTAGAAGTAGCCTGAGAGAAATGCTCGCAGAAGATGGACGCCGATTAAGTATTGGCGAGCGGCTCCAGATTTATGCAAGCATTCTTCTATAATCCAGCATTATGAAAAAACCGACAAAAGCAGAACTGCAGCAAAAGCCCAATCAGGTGACTCATCTATTAGAATCGGTCCCCTTTGAGCATGGTATCAGTTGGGTATATGCAGCACCCAATCCAAAAGCTAAAGGTTTTAGTTGGTGGTGGAAGAGGAAAGGATAAACAAAGGGTGTTTACGAGCTCGTATAGAAAGATAAGAAATTTTGAGAACGTTCCTATTTTTTGTGGTAACGCATAAAAGCCCCTTTGGAGGGGCCCCACCCGCTGCCTGAACGCCAGTCCAGTTTTGGGTCATAATGACCCTACCAGATATACCTTTATCATCATCTACAGAACGTAGCTGCCTAGCAAATTAAAAAACACTGAACTCCTCCGTTGACCATTTGAGGAAAATTTCCTCCGGAGGTTAAGAACCACTGAGAAGAGATGCGACTTGGTCGAAAATGAGTCGCACCTCAACAGAGGGTAAGATCGGTGTTTTCAATTATAAAACAAAATAATTTTTAAATAAAATTTAAACACAAATGAATTTTGGAAAAGAATTCCAGCATTTCGCGGTAGGCCACTTGGGAATGAGTAGCATGCACCTGGCTAACTATATGGCCCGCACCAGTACTCCAGCGCAAGCAACCATCTCTCCTATGGTAATTGAAGAGCGTTCGCTCAATATTGCTCAGCTTGATGTCTTCAGCCGACTCATGATGGATCGCATTATCTTCCTTGGTGTTCCCATCAATGACTATGTAGCCAATGTAATACAGGCGCAATTGTTGTTTCTACACAGCACAGACCCCAAGCGAGACATACAGATGTATATCAATAGCCCGGGTGGTTCAGTAACCGCAGGGCTAGGCATCTACGACACCATGCAGTATGTAGGACCAGACGTAGCCACTATCTGCACCAGTATGTCAGCTAGTATGGCGGCGGTATTATTGAGTACCGGTACTAAGGGTAAACGCTCAGGACTACCCCATAGCCGCGTCATGATTCACCAGCCCAGTGGCGGCATGCAAGGGCAACTTTCGGATATGGAAATCACTTACCAACTGGTCAAAGGTATGCAAAAGGAACTCTATCAGATACTCAGTGAGCATACTGGGCAGCCGATAGACCAGATTACTGCTGATAGTGACCGCGACTATTGGATGTCGGCCAAGGAGGCAAAAGCCTACGGTATTTTAGATGAAGTACTCTAACGTAAGGTTGGGGCTAAGTTATCCACTTAAGTCATGGAATATCACAACCTTACGTTGTAGAAGGTAAAGGGTAGAAGGTCGAAAGAAATTTTGTGTCCTTCTACCCTCTATTGAAAAGCTTGGCATTGAATGCCAATATTTTACATTATTTTCTGAGCCGGACCTGACGTTACTTTTAAAAACATACCTGGGAATTTCAAACAGGCTTTAAGCAACTTCATGCCCCCGTGCGGCCTCCAATAAGGTAAACCAATCTTGGTCATCAAACTGGATAGCTAAGGCCTTTACCGCTGCTGAAAGGCGGCTCTGGCGAGCGGTACCCAATACGGGAATAATACCTGCGGGATGATGTAGCAACCATGCCAATAACATCACATCACTTCCGGGGCTACCATATTTTTCGCCCACATCATCTAGTGCGTCCGCTACTCGACGAGCAGCATCGTCGTCGCGGCTAAATAGGCCTCCTAGTGGTGACCACGCCATGGGGCACATTTGATATTGTTGCGCCTGATCAAAAGTACCATCAAAGAAAGGAGCATCGTACAACAAACTAGCCTGCACCTGATTAGTAACCAGAGGCGTATGTGCTCGCAAATAGTCCACTTGGCTGGGGGTAAAATTAGAGACCCCAAAGTGAAGTACTTTTCCACTGGCCTTTAGTTCAGAGAAAGCGGCAGCTACCTCTTCCGCACGCATTAGGGGGCTTGGGCGGTGAACTAGTAGAAGATCGAGATAATCTGTCTTTAAATTTTGTAGACTACGCTCTGCTGATTCGATAATATACTCCTTACTTGTATCGTAACCTTTGATACGGTTATCAGGGCGCTGCTCGCAAACCAGACGAATACCACACTTACTCACCAATTGTACACTTGACCGGTCAATTGTCATCTCGCCCCAAGCCTTACCAAATGCAGCCTCGGTGGTATAGTGCCCGTAGATATCAGCGTGATCAAAAGTAGTAATACCCTCACTTAAGCAGTGTTCTATCAAGCCCTGCATTTCCTTAACGGGTAGATTATGTCCCCAAACACCCCAGGTCATTACACCTGCTGTAAGCCGAGATAAGGTAGGTCCACTAGGATGAAGCTGAATTGGTGCCAACATGCTGCCCTTTTTTAGTTTTTTGCTAAAGTAAAGGTTTATACTTGATCTGCATCTAACCATTTCCCAACTAATGCTGGTTTATAGTCCAACATCTGTTGCACCAGTCCCGGAATAGAAGAATCCACCAATAGCATTCGACGATTACTGGCCCGCAGTAGGCCTTGATCTGTCATATGATCGAGCAGTTGAACCAAAGCATCATAATAGCCCGCGGTATTGAGTATACCAATTGGCTTTTGGTGCAAACCAAGTTGCCCCCAAGTCAACATCTCAAATAATTCTTCCAAAGTTCCAAAGCCACCTGGCAGAGCAATCACCCCTTCACAATGCTCATTCATTAATTGTTTACGTTCGTGCATACTATCCACCAATAACAGTTCCGTCAAGCCGGGGTGGGCAATTTCCTTAGCCGCCAAGAAATGAGGTAGCACACCAATTACCTGTCCGCCCCTGGCCAATGTTCCTTCTGCCACAGCTCCCATGAGCCCCACCTTGGCACCACCATATACTAGCTTGATTCCCGCTAGAGCCAAATACTGCCCCAGCTGGTAGGCCTGTTCCGTATACACGGACTGATTACCATTACTGGATCCACAGAATACAGATATTGCTTTCATTCTACTTTTTCGGAAGGATAAGCATTAATCTACTGACGGACAAAGTAAAATTTGCAACAACCACAAGTTTATACCACATTTCTTCTTATCCCAACTGGAAGTGCCATTTTCGAATTAGGTAAAACATAAATTGCTTATTTTTGCCATTCACCTATCCTGGAAGCTGAGGAGGCAAACTATGGCGAAAAAGAAAAAGAAAGGTCAGTTGGCATTGCGGTTGGGCCTAAATGATGAGCGAATCCCGAAGTTATTTGGTCTTTTGTGCCTCTTCATTGCCACCTATCTATTTGTTGCGTTCTTCTCCTATCTTTTCACCTGGCATATTGATCAAAGTCGGGTACACCACCATACTGGCTGGAAACTGTTAGAAGGCGACTTTGAAATGGCAAACTGGCTGGGACGCCTCGGTGCCATTGTCTCTAACTTTTTCTTCTACTGGTGTTTTGGGCTCCCCTCTTTTCTATTAGTTTATCTGTTAGGCCGTATCGGTATTAACCGTATCTATCGGCAACCGTTTCAAACCCTCATGCCTACGATCAACTACACCATTGTAGCGATGATCGTAGCAGCAGTATTCCTGGAATTCGTTGCTGGTGGAGCAGAATTCCCTTGGGGCGGCGCGGTAGGCGAAGGTTTTGCCACTTGGCTACAAAACTTTGTGGGTACTGTGGGCTTGTGGTTGCTTATTATCGCTGTCATCACTGGCATGATTGTTTGGCGTACTAACCCGAACTTTAACGAGCTTACCCTAGAAAAACTCGTAGAAGATGTGGTTGATTACTTCAGTGATCGCTTCAGCGGAGCCAACCAGCGCCGCAAGAAACGGGATCAGACCTTGGCTACCCGTAAGAAACGGGAGTTAGCTACCGCAAAGGATGATCCGCCATTTGAAGACAATATCCCTGAGCTGGCGGAACCAGCCGAACCAAGCAACACGCCAGAAACACTAAGACCTACAGGAAGTCAATTGGCTTTTGAACTAGCGGAAAAACGCAAACGCGAAAAACCAGTCAGCCTGGTAGCCGGAGAAGCCGAGCTTGAAATTGAGCAATCTACTCCTGGTGCCGGCGGTGGAACAGGCACTAGCAACCCAACCGGACAACCCCTCGCATTGACGGAAGAAAACAAGGACCATTCTGAGCCTTATGATCCTACCCTGGAACTATCAACCTACGAACACCCTAGTGTACAACTGCTAGAGGATTATTCCCACCAAAAAGTAGAGATTGACCGCGCAGAGTTGGATGCCAATAAGGATCAGATTATTGAGACACTGCTCCATTATAAAATTGAGATTACCAAAATACGCGCCGCCATTGGCCCGACAGTAACCCTCTACGAAATTGTTCCCGCTCCGGGTATTCGGATTTCGAAAATTAAGAATTTAGAGGATGATATTGCCCTGTCTCTCTCCGCACTTGGTATCCGAATTATTGCGCCTATTCCAGGTAAGGGAACGATTGGTATTGAAGTACCGAATAAGAAGACGCAGATCGTGTCCATGCGGGAGGTACTCAACCACGAGAAGTTCCGCAAGGGCAAAATGACGCTACCAATTGCCCTTGGTAAAACCATCAACAACGAAGTTTTTGTGGCCGATCTGGCCAAGATGCCTCACTTACTGGTAGCCGGTGCTACGGGGCAAGGGAAGTCAGTTGGTATCAACGCCATCATTATCTCCCTGCTCTACAAAAAACACCCCAGTCAGGTAAAGCTGGTATTGATTGATCCAAAGAAAGTAGAACTCTTCCCTTACAGCCGCTTAGAGCACCATTTCCTTGGTTTCCTACCAGGACAGGAAGAACCGATTACTACCGAAACCAATCGAGTCATCCACACCCTGAACTCTCTCTGTATTGAGATGGATCAGCGGTACGATTTATTAAAAAAAGCTTCTGCTCGTAACATCAAGGAGTACAACGAGAAGTTCGTTGCCCGAAGCTTAAATCCCGAGCAGGGCCACCGCTACCTACCTTTCATCGTACTGATCATTGACGAATTTGCTGACCTCATCATGACGGCCGGTAAAGAAGTAGAGCTTCCCATTGGACGCCTGGCACAGCTGGCTCGTGCCATTGGTATTCACTTGGTAATTGCTACTCAGCGTCCATCGGTAAATATTATTACAGGTGTAATCAAAGCCAACTTCCCGGCACGTATTGCCTATAAAGTTACCGCTAAGGTAGACTCCCGTACCATCCTAGACGGCGGTGGTGCCGACCAGTTGATTGGCCGCGGTGATATGCTACTAAGCGTGGGTGGTGAAATGGTTCGCCTGCAAGGTGCGTTCGTAGATACTCCAGAGGTGGAACGTGTAATTGATTTCATTGCCGCCCAGCGCGGTTATCCAGAACCGTACCTGTTACCTGAATTCCACGGCGATGAGGACCTGCAAGGTTCAGCCTCGCTTTCTTACCGTGACTTGGACGATATGTTTGAGGATGCTGCCCGCCTCATTGTAGGGCAGCAACACGGCTCTACGTCCATGATCCAACGCAGGTTAAAGCTTGGATATAACCGCGCCGGCCGTATCATGGACCAGCTAGAAGCCATGGGCATTGTAGGGCCATCCGAAGGTTCAAAAGCGCGCGAAGTACTCGTTTATGACGAGATCGAACTGGAACGCTATTTACAGGATATCAAAAGCAAATAGTAACGCTTCTTTAGCTTAATTAATGCGGTGTTGGTTGGGATTGCAAAGAAGGTTCTGCCTGTAGTGCCAATAGCAAGGCATCTAATGAGTAGAATGCACTTTCATCTGTACTCACCCAAGCCAAAAACTCAGCTACAGGCATGGTGTGCACCTCAATAAATTCATCCGCATCACCAGCTGGCGGGCGTTCGTATTCACAATCAGTTGCGAGGAGGCAAATGCGTTCTTCTGTACTGTAGGCTGTTCGGAGCGTCCTTAGCAGTTTTATCGAACCCGCACGATAGCCCGTTTCCTCCAATAGTTCACGCGCTGCGGCTTGCTCTGGCGTCTCGTTTTCATCAATATAGCCTTCGCAAAAACTACTCAAGACCATTTCCGGACCAGGCCGGTATTGTTGAATCAAGATCGCTTCCTTCTCTTTAGTAAAAGCAGCTACTACTACGTAGGCACCGTTGCGAATCACATCATACGCTTGTACTTGTCCGTCGGGTAAACGGAAGGTTTTCACGAGCATACTGCGCCAGCCATCATAGGCAAGACGTTCCTTAATTTTTTCCCAAGATGGTATTAGCATATTAACAATCTAATTTTCCGCCAGATCATATCGCTTCAATACATCTTCCCAACTGGCGCGTTGAATGCGGTCTACCAGCACTGGATTGATGTTATCAACCAACTGGCTGCCTTTAGGAAACAAAAAAGAACGGTATTGTTTATTGAAAGTGAGCGGAAGTAGCTGAATTCTGCTACTAAGTTGTTCTCGATTAATGAGGTAACGCATGGTCGTTTTATCAAAAACAAGTACGTCAATCTCGCGACTGGCTAAGCTGCGTATTCCATTAGTAGGGTTAGCAAAGGAACGATGAGGTACTACTTGATGAGTCCGTAGAAAATCATCACTACCACTGGCCGTTACCGAACCTACTGCTTGTACGCTTTGCAAATCTTGCAGTTGCTCAATCTGAACCGTCAGTGAATTTACGGTGAGGCTAGACGCGATAGAAGCAGTGAAACCAGAAATGATAATCACAGCCGTAAACATCCAAATAATGGCAATAGTACGCCCTAGTTGAGTTTTAGGTGATTTATCCCCGTACCCAACAGTAGTCATCGTTACTGCTGACCACCTCAATCCATCTAACAATCCCACGAGGCCTGGGCGAAATTGTAGGTTGTTATGGTGTCGTTCAGCTAACCAAAGCAGGGTACCAAAGCAAAAGATGATGAAGAGCAATGCCAAAGCAATTTTGATAAAATCAAGCGAGAAAAAATTACTAAGAAATACCCGAAAGCCTCCTTTATTCGAATTAGAGGTAGCCACCCCCACACTTGAAACATAGAATGGCTGAGAGGCCTCCAGCATTTGTAACCTAGCACTACTTACCGTCAGTGGATTAATGGCCACATCTAGCTCCTGAAAATCCAGTGCTCGGACCATGCCAATGACATCACTGAAAGGGATCAATTCGTATTCGTAATCGAGTTCTTCTGCTATTTTCTCCCAGAGGTCAATACAAAGCCCGGAGTAGGTACCATCGGCCTGTTCAATAATGAAGGGCGGATCGTGATGCAAACCCACCTTTACAGGAATAGTATCGTGAGCGGAGAGCTCTGCCCAGCAACAGAGTAAGAGGCACAGTAAAAACAATGCAGCTATGGAGCATTCTGTCTTCATTCGCTGTCTATTTTTTCAGGACTTGGTCCAATTGTTCTTCTAGATATCGCCCTGCTATTTTCACAAATTGCTCATCGCGTTCACCAAAGGGGCCACCCACTTGCCGGTACAACAACAAATAAAAGACCTGTCCAGCAGCAGAGCACAAATGGATAATTAAATAGGACATTTCTATTTCCTCGTCTGGGCTCAGTAGCATGAGAGGATACCCCGACGTTTGTTGACCAATTTCCACCTGTCCTTTTCCCTCAACACTCCACGGCCAATCCTCCAATGATTGTTCTTTAGTAAGATAAGTTGCAGGACCTCTCCAGTAGGCTTTCTGAATGATTTGATCTTTTTCCCTCCAAGCCAAACCCACTAAATCTGCACCGAATAAATTCACTAAATCCTCCCCTAATGACTCTAATATCTCGAGCGAAGAAAGACCATGAAGATTTTTTTCGGACAACTGTTGCAAACCATTCAAACGGTGTTCTAAATCTGTGAACTGGCTTTCGTGTCGTGAAGCTTTCTGCTTGAGCATTCGTTCCTGCTCCTGATACAATCTTATCTCAGATTTCAAATTCGTGTTCTGCAGATTCAAAACCCGTAAGCGAAGGCGTAAGGCACCAATGGTACTTCGGAACAAGGCCGTACTAACCAGCACTCCCCCAAGTAAAAGTAACCCCAGGCCCCACCAACGCTCGTACCAAGGCTTCCGAACCTGAAAGGGCAGAGCTAAAGATTCGCTCCACTGGTACCCCCCCGATTGTAAGGCCTGTAATTGAAGAACATAATTCGCAGGGCTCAATACAGGTAATTCCAGCTGGATATCCTCACCCAAAGACACCCAGCTACTATCTGCAGCACCTTGCAGACGACAGCGATATTGTATAGCACGCGCAGAAAAAGCGGTCGTATTCCAATTGAGTTGTAACTGATCACTTGGATTTATTCGAATTTCAGCATCACTAGTTATCCTGCGACCATTCAGCACAAAATCTAACCAATGAGGCTGTGGACTCACCTCTGGAACCGGGTTATCAGCTTTACTGTATACCACACCTTCGGCCGTACCTAGCCAAATGCGTCCGGCAGCATCTTGTAACATCGCCCGATAAGCAGAAATAATGGAAGGTAGGCCACTACCGCCATCCAGTCGCGTTAATTTTCGGGTATCCGTCTCATAATACAATACGCCCTCCGTAGCGGTGGCCACCCAAAGTTGATTATTAGCCCCCGCATCGACCGACCGAATTTCATCGGCGGTAATGCTCCCAAGATCAACCCTTTGGATTCGTTCTAAATCATATTGTAAAAGGCCGTCGGTAGTAGCTAACCAAACGACTCCTTTGGCATCAATTGTCATATCGTGCACCTCAAAAGTTGGGCTATGGGAAAAGGTAAGCGGTAAACTTAGGTTGATAAAACGATCGGCTTGGGGA
>ERZ1740059.500-NODE-500-length-20575-cov-4.517593_pt1 | contig 20575 bp, 23 predicted proteins | sample MGYA00581744_ERZ1740059 | MGnify/ENA primary metagenome ERZ1740059 (study PRJEB43018, sample SAMN04849738) | marine metagenome | isolation source: floating plastic debris | place: Pacific Ocean | collected 2008-08-28 | study: EMG produced TPA metagenomics assembly... | reverse complement strand
AGCATAGGTGCTACCCAAATTACTATAGGCTCGAACAAAATTGGGCTGTACGACAATTACCTGTTCGTAACTGGCGATCGCAATTTCTAGTTCTCCTTTTTGGTCGTAAAGAACTCCTAAATTAAAATAAGCCGCGCCATAGTCTGGCTTGATCTCAATGGCTTGGTTGTAGGCTATGATTGCCCCATTCCAGTCATTCATTTGATGGAGCACTACTGCCAAGTTGTATTGCAATTCAGCCCAGTCTGGTCGAAGAGCCAGGGCTTGTTGATAATGCCATACAGCCTGTTCGAAGTTTTTTTGTTTACTCCATAGTAAACCTAGTTCTCCATATACTTCGGACTGCTCGACTGTCGTACCCAAAGTTTTTTGATAAGAACTGATAGCTGAGGTTATGTTTCCTTTTAGGGCATAAGCTTTAGCCAAATAAAGATAAAACTCAACAGCATTAGGATCTAATGAGATCTCCTGTTGACATTTTGCTATGGCCTGTTCCCATTCTCCTTTTGCAAGATGGGATCTAACAGTTTTGATTGAGGATTCGCCTCTGCTCATTGATAGTAAAGGGAATAACCCACGCCTAAAATTACAGAATAACTAATAAAGTTAAATAGTCAGATTTAACCACGGATGAATTTGACTTTCCCAGAGTAGCCCACATCTTTAAAATTTCACACAATTAGTCTTTATATTTATAATTTCCAAGATATTTATAATTTCCAAGTACTTCAATATACTATTAAACCCACAACTAAGATTAGTTATGGGTCTTGCTAGACTTAATTCAATTGTCTCAAGTCAAGATCGGGGTTTATTTTTAGTATAATTCCCAATTTATGTCACCTTCAAATTCACTTTGTTTAAAACTTACATCTTGACCTGCACCAATATCTATTGCTAAATTGCCATTAACTGAAACAATTCCAGTACCATCATCGTAAGTTACACTGCCTTCTGCACCAACGCCGAAGATTTTAATTGTATCGGCAAAGTCGTCGTCTTTAAAGTCAACGATTTTATCTATTGTACCGCTGCCAAACTCACTAGCAGAGAACTCAAAAATATCTGCGCCAGATCCACCCTTAAGTACATCTGCAATAGGCATTTCTCCTTCATCAACAAGGCTAGTAGCAGCTTCAGGAGTTGTTGGTTTTGCTGCCATACCACTTCTGATTACATCGTCTCCTTCTCCACCAAGTAGAGTGTCGTTACCAAGACCACCTTTGATTACATCATCACCTTCACCGCCTCTGAAGATGTCATTTCCATTCCCACCAGCTATCATGTCATTTCCGTCACCAGTATAGACGGTAGCATCACCAGCACCAGTGGTAATTTCATCTTCTAATAAACCTCCGATAACGCCTAGTTTGTCATCACCTTTGATTTCAATAATGTTTTTTTCCTCTTGTTGAGCAACAACTTGCAATCCACCATCGGGACTCGTTGTTTCTAACAAGGAATCAGTATTATTGTCTGCAACAATACTTGACATATTATTAATACTCCTTTTTGTAATGTTAACTCTACCCAAAAATGTCTTTTATAGACACAAAACCCTTAGTAAACATATGACAAATCATATTTATTTTGCTTCTAGTAAAATAGAATACAAAATATCAAATAGTAATCCTATCTTCTATCCATTTTGTTCATACAGAATGAAATGTCAACGATAAATGCCACATAAGATTTTGTTGCCAAAAATATAGTTAAAAGCACTTAGTTTGTAATAGTAAATACTGAAAAAAGCAAATTTTTATAGTGCTATTTCGAATATTGGATAATAATTAAGTGAGATCTAGGATAGTTTGACAATAAAAATAGTTAGTAATAGTACTGAGATTTAAAAACTCAAGCACAAATATTAAATACAAATACTTAAAATATTTTATTAAGTTAGTTTTTAAAAATATAATACGAGCAATTATTTATTAAAAAATAAGAGTGTTGATAACTAACTAAGTAAAAATTCTGTTTGAAAAAATAAGTATTTTAGAAGACATTGGTTTATACTGATATGTCTCAAATAAGCTTAAAAAAAGCATGAAAGTTGGTCATTCTTAACAATTAAGTCAAACTCAAATTCAAAAGTTATATATGGGGGAGATTCAACTCTAAATGATGCAATCAATTGATATAAAACCTAAGGTGAGCGTAATCATTCCGTCTTATAATTGCGATCGCTTTATTGTCCAAGCAATTGAAAGTGTATTGAGTCAGGAAGACTGTAGCCATGAAATTCTAGTAATTGATGATGGTTCGACCGATACTACTGAAGAAATCTTGGCTCCCTACGGCGATCGCATTAGATATATTAAGCAAAAAAACCAGGGAGTTGCCGCAGCACGTAATAATGGCATAGCAGCCGCTAAAGCTGACTTTATTGCATTTCTAGATGCTGATGACTATTTTTTCCCTGGTAAGCTAGCTCGTCAGGCAGAAATATTACTTCAACGTCCTGATGTGGGCATGGTTCATAGCGGTTGGCAAAGAGTTGATGCGGAGGGTAATAAACTACTTGATGTCCGTCCGTGGGAATATATTCCCGAACTAGATTTAGAAAATTGGCTACGTTGGAAGCCTGTCTTGCCCAGTGCTATGATGTTTCGTCGAGAATGGTTGCAGTATGTAGGTGGTTTCGACCCTCGTTTTCCTCCCGCAGAAGATACAAACTTGGTTCTAAAACTGGCTTTAAAAGGTTGTAAAACAGTTTGGCTGCGTCAGATTACCGTCTACTATCGCCAACATGATGCTAGTGCTATGCACAAAGGTTTACCCCAAGCTCGCTCTTTGGTAGCAGTTACAGACAATTTCTTCGCTCAACCTAATTTACCAGATCGAATCAGGTTAATGGAGCAGTCTGTCCGTTATGGAACTTTAATTTGGATTGCCTGGTATCTCCACTTTACAGGTCATCAAACCGAAACCATAAGCTATCTCAAGCAAGCATGGCAGTATCGTTCTGATTCTGGAACAGAAACATTAGTCAATTGGATTGAAAGTTTTGCCGAATTTTCTCGCAACTGGGGAGTAAAATTTAACGTTAGTAGTTTGACAACTTCCGATGAATGGCAACAGCTAGTTCAATGGCTTGTAAAAAAAAGAGCAGTTAATAAGTAAGAAATTAAAAAAGTTATGCAAGCCCTTGAATCGGCGTACTCAAATGCTGTATTAAAGCTCTGCCAAAATACTATGAGCTAACTCTGTTAAATATTTTTCCCTAGCAATCATAGCAGGGCTTGGTTCAAGGTCTAATGCCGACAGCATATCTCGCCAACGATGAGCCCAGTCGTGCTTGAGTAGACAATTAGCAACGTTTAATTTGCTAATACGCTCCAATTTTTCGGGTTGAGTATCCAATTCGGCGATCGCTGACACCACATCTGTACCTCGAAAATCTACCTTAATAATGGGTTCTTCCCAATCGAAATAGCGAGGAAAAACATCTCCAGCAGGGGGCATGCCTATCAGAACCGTTCCTGCTGCTGCACCTTCAAAGAAACGATAGCCAATTTCTTGAGTTCCTCCAGTTTCGGCTGTCTCGTCAAATTTGGCGTAATTAGTAATGTTATAGCGACTCCGTTGAAATAAATCTGCTAGCAAGACACGATGTTCCTGATGATTGCCAATTTCTAGCTTCCCTTTCATGGTGTCGTAATAATAAAAAAAATTATCTTTTGCTGCTCTGGCAATTAGAGCATCATGAATAAGTGGGGATCTTCTTCCGACATACGAAACATCAATCGAACGCTGGGGAGGATTGGGATAGGGAGAAAAACGCAGGGTATTAACTGCGGGAGGAATATAGGTAAGAGGCGGCTTGACTAATTTTCTCAAGCCATCGATACATTGAATTACTCCCAAAAAAACATGGTCAAAATCATCCCAAGGTTCTTTAGCTAGTCTCCAGTTGCTTAAATCTGGCATCCACATCTCACCAATAAAACAGGCTGTTTTACGACATTTATCTCGCCATCCTTTGATTGATTCGAGTAAGTGCATTTGCCAGGGATTATCTAGGACGGCAAACAAAAGATCGTATTCTCGATCTAAAACTAAATCTTTGGGAAAAGGAGCAAAATATGCAGCAGAGCGATCGCTTAAACCTGCATATTTTGCTATGCGATAAGCTTTTCGTGCTGAATTAAAGGGAAAAGCAAACTCATCACCAGGACAGTGTAACTGAGCCGACTCTAGGTCTGTTAGCAAATCTTCAAACTCGTAGATGCAGCAGTTAGCTGCTTGAAAGCGATATCCACGGACAGAAACAACCAAAATACGCGGTGTTTTATCTGTGTCTACAGAAGAAGAATTATTTAACATACTCGATAAATTTTCTAAGTTTTCATTCACGATCCAATAAAAGAACACTAAGACAAAATTGCCAATTTCTAACTCAACCTTCAGAAGAAATTAATTTAATTGTCTATTGTTTATTTGTCCAACTACTCTAGTCTAGTTAAACTAGCATTTTGATAGTAATGAGCCAAAATCCGATGGTAATCAACTCCTTGTTGGGCGAGATAATAAGCACCCCACTGGCTTAAACCTAGTCCATGACCAAAACCACGACCGCTTACGCGCACATTATTGCCATCTGTAGACATCCGAAACAAAGTACTGCGAAGGTCAAGAGCTTTTCGTATTTCTTTGCCACTAAGGTTTGCAGAACCGCGATCGCCTGTAACTTTCATCGTTATTACTCGACCGCGAGGAGTCATTTTGACTGGCTGTAAACCTCTGATATTACCAACTCCAGCTACTAGGGTTTTAATTCGACTTACAGGAAATATTTGTTGCCATTCAAATACTGGTGCTTTGTGGTCATAATCTACCACTGCTCTAAGATACGGCAATGGGGAAGTCCAAATATCCTCTACGTTTTCTGTATGTCCTCCAGAAGACGAATGAAAAGCGGCTAAGATGACTTCGTTGTTGTAAGTCATGATTTGACCGAGAGTACTATTTACTGCTTCGTGAGTCGTAGTATATTCAGTATCCAGTCCTTTATATACTTGGGTACCAACAGTCGTATCTACATCATAAATATTATTGGCTTGACTATTGCGCTTATATAAAGCATATGAACGAGCTGCAACAGCTTGAGCCTTCAAAGCTTCTATGGGCCAAGTTGAAACGGCTTCTGCACCCACCACGCTGTATAAATAGTCTTCTAAATCTACATGGTTGATCGCGGTAATGGTATTGTGCTCGCGAATCAGACGAGTTTTTCCCCGATACCAGCGATCGCCAATCCATACATAGCCATTATCTTTGGGTTCAATAATTAATTCCGTTTTACCTACAAGATTTTTAATACTAATCTTGTTTCTTTCAGCTTTGACAGCCAAAGATGACATAGGAGTAATCTGTCCAATTTGCTTTCCTAGATCGTCTTTTACGATAGCTTCTGTCGAACTACCTATCTTGAGGCTAGAGACATCTTTTTTGATTGCTACTCTCAACTCAATTGCTTGAGCAGGGAAAACAATCAAAAGCCAAAGGAGTCCAGATAATAACCAATGATATTTTTTATTCAAGACTGATTTAACAACAAAATTAATAGATTTTAAGCTCTCAAATGTCATCAAGATTAATAGTTGTATTTTTATAAAATATGGCTATCAATATATTGCTGTATTTTTTGGTCAATGACAATGTTAATCTACACAACTTTTTTATTGAGAGGTTAGGAATGAGATCGCTGTCATACTTCTTATACATAAGCTACACTGTTGTCTTACAAAATTATTACTCCAACTAAAAGGAGGAACAGGTTATCAGTGTACATCTAGGCTATTTTTTGGCTGAAGATCATATTAGAAAGAGTATTGAATTACTTAATCTTCAAATTCAATCCAAGTCTCGTATTCATCGTTGTCTGGGACTAGAAATTCTTAGAAGAGAAAATGCTTTAAATGGAATAAATCCCGAACAATTTTACAGTGATTATATTCGTAACGATCTTTGTTTTAATTATCCAGGTTTGTTTTGTGTAACTCCTTATTACATTCCCAAAGGAGATGGCGGTGTTCGTCAACTTCATTTTATGGAAGCTCCATTAAGAGTACTTTACTATGCCTTGGGATTTTATTGTTTAGAGTTAACACAGACAATCAGAACACAATTAGCTCCTATAAATCGAAATTCTTCAATTGATACCCATTATGGTGCAAAAATTCGCTTAGACAAACCACAAAAAAGCCAAATTTACTATAAAGAAGATTATCAAGAGTTTAATAGAGATATACGTCAAACAGTACGTAGACATGTACAACAACATAAAGTTGCTGTTTTACATATAGATATTCAAGATTTTTTTAATTCCATAGATCACTCCAATTTGGTGGAAATTATTGATTCTCAAGCTACACCAGAATCAAGGTTGAGTCTTCGATATGATGAAAGCACTAAGCTTGCTGTTAGAGATATTTTATTTTTAATTATGCAACGTCATGAAGGATTACCATTGTCCAAACAAAATATCGTTTCTAATCTACTTAGTCATCTTTTTCTTTGTCCAGTTGATAATTTCATGCGTAGGATTCAAATTGATACATTACCATCACTAACTTTCCATCGATACGTTGATGATATGTTCGTCACAGTTCAGTTTCAATCTACAGAGACTAATGAAAATATTGGAGCAACAATGCTCAATCTTTCAACTAATATTGGTGCTTTTCTATCCAGTAATCTAGATCTCCGCTTAAATCCACTGAAAACTAGACTTGATATTATTACTTCAGAAGATGAAGTTAATCAATTGATAGAGCGCAGTCGCCTTATAAGTTTTTATAACCCTTTACCTGAAAAAAAAGGAGAATCGCCTCAACTTACCCTTAATCGTGCAATTTCGGTGCTAAATTCGATGAAAACAACATTTATGAAACAAGGGTTTGTAGGAAGAATAGCGACGAACGACGATCTTGCTCTTAAACAGTGTTTTCAGAGAGCGGTTACACACTATACACAAAGTGAACAAGCACGTCTACAACTTGAAACTGTTTTTCAAAATTGGAATCCAGCATTAATGCCAAAGAGTATAACTATTTTGATGTTTTTAGTTTCTCGTGCGCCTAATGCTTTACAAATACTTATCAATTACGTTGTAAATAATTTAAATAATACTTTGCTATCTTTAAACACTATTTATTTAGCGGAGCATTTAATGCTTCTCGATCAATATAATAATCAGCTAAATACACCTATCAGTAACCTTTTACAAGGATCATCCGATCCTTATATTAAATTATTAAGTCGGCTTATAACGCCATCAATTCCAGCAAACAACTCCTATATACAGATACAAAATCAATGTTTGGTAGAATACGATAGTTTAATGAAACAAGTTCGCAGAACTGTTCTTGCTGAAAAACTTTCTTTGTACAGTCTTGCTTATAATCATCTTCTTAATACTTTTCAAGAATGGTGTTACTGTAAACAAGGAAAAAATATTGGTAGAAACAACTATGATCGAAATAATGTAATTGATTGGCTCACACCTATTGCTGATAATGATGAATTAACATTTATTATCACTTTATTCGACAGAAGAAACCGCAACACAATTTCACATCCTGGTGATGAAAAAGTTGAAGTATCTCCAATTAGTAAAGCTGAATATGAGAAGCACCTGAGAAGATTAAATTTATGTTTACTAAATTTCTCAAGAAGATTATCTCTACAAAATCAATCTTAGCTAATTAATATAGATTTTAAGTTATGTAATTAATTTGATAGTTGCTCTTTAACCCAACTTCTAAAAGCTCTCATACCTTTATTTCTACCTTCAGTTCGACACTGATTTAAATATTGAGGAATCACTTCTAATAAAGAAAAATTGGGAAAGTTTGCACTAGTTTTAGATTCAATATATTCCCCATCAACTAATAGCAAAAACTTTAATTTATCTTTGCTGTATTGCCATAGTTCGGGAACACCTAAAGCTTGATATATTTCTGGATGACTTCTATTAGTAATATCTATTTCTAAAGCCAAATCTGGGGGAGGATCGATGGTTAAATCTAATTTATTCTTTCCCCTTACTGCTGCTTCATTTTTAATATAAAAACAGCTATCGGGTTCAATTCCCTTAAACATAGCTTGATTCTTAAAAGTCGTCGAACCCAAAGGACAAAATTCTATATCTAATTCTTCTAGTAGTACTTTTACGAAGTCACTAATATATTCCTTGTTGACTTCATGCTCTGGTAATGGTGTCATGATTTCCAGCTTTCCATTGTCATAAGCTATCCGAGAACCACGATTTTCACCCAAATCATCTAAAATAGCTTCAAATTCAGACCAATTAATGTTTTCCAGTACTACAGTTTGTCCTGGGGGTACAATTATTCGACTTACTTCTAACAGCATAGTTTTTCAATCAAGCGATCGTTCAGAAGGAATTTTACATTGATAACAGTTATCCAATCTGAGCTAGGATAATATCTCAGTTTAGCAATTGATTTTAATTTAAAGCTTCAGCAGTATCGGGAGAACTTGCTAATTGTTCTAATCTATTTTGCTGATCTTGGGAAATATAAGATTGAATTATCCCACCAATATCTCCTTCTAAAGAGTTTGCTAAAGGAAAGTTTTTACCTAGACGATGATCGGTAATGCAATTATTTTTATAGTTATAGGTACGAATTTTTTCTGATCGTGCTTTTGTACCCACTTGAGATAGTCTTAAACCTCGAACTTCTTTTTGCTGTTTTGCGAGATTAATCTCATATAGTTTTGCCCGCAAAATTTGCATTGCTCGCTCTCTATTTTGTAATTGCGATCGCTCTTCGGCGCAGGTGATTCTGATTCCCGTTGGTTGGTGAAGAATTTGTATGCCAAATTCTGTTTTACATACACAAAGATGGCAACGGCAATTGGTTGAACGGCGATCGTATATTTTTATTTCTTGAGGTTCAATCTCGACTTCTTCTATACCTAATTGTGGCATCACTTTGACTATTGCCAAAAAATCGGTGCTATTGGTTTCTACTGCTTCTAGTTGATGAACTCCTGTTTCAGATTTTAGCTTTCCATAAACTCCATCTCCTTCAATTGCCAAAATTACTTCTTTCAAATCTCCCGAATCATCAACAGACTCGCTAACAAATTTAACTTTCCAGTTTTGTGTTTCGCTATAAAGACCATACATCCGCGCCAAATCGTTGACTGAAAAACCCGATTTATTTAGATCATTATCGGCAATAATTTCTAAAAAAATATTACGCTCGTCGTAAGAATCGCGAGGTAACAATAGAATATTGATTTGGTTTGTAAGCCGAGTAATTTGAGTCTCCAACTCTTCAATTTCGGCGATCGCTAATTCTTTTATTTCGGGATCTTCACCTGGGTTGGCGAAAATTTTGCGATCGCTAGCTAATTCTGACTCAGCTTTTTTTAGCTGGCGATCGAGTTTAAGAATATCTGCCAAGAAATTCCTGGTTTTGCATATTTCTAGCATTTCTCTCGAATTTGTGTCCAAATTGGAATTGGCTAAAAGCAAAGTTAGCTCGTCAAAAGTTTGTTTGGTTAATCGGAGTTTGTCTTTGAAGATTATTTCAGCCATCACATTTATTGCTGCCAAATCATTATCATTAGAAAATGTGTTGTTCTTTAAAAAACCTACTGTAAACCCTCGGCACTCTCGGGAGATTGAGCTAATTCTTCTAATCGATCCTGCTGATCTTGGGAAATACAAGATTGAACCATTACATCAATATCTCCTTCTAAAGAACCAGCCAAGGGAAAGTTTTTACCCAGGCGATGATCGGTAATACGATTATCTTTATAGTTATAGGTACGAATTTTTTCTGAACGCGCTCCCGTACCCACTTGAGATAATCTTAAACCTCGAACTTCTTTTTGCTGTTCTGCGAGTTTAATCTCATACAGTTTAGCCCGCAAAATTTGCATTGCTCGCTCTCTATTTTGCAATTGCGATCGCTCTTCTGTACAGAAAATTCTAATGCCTGTAGGTTTATGGATCAAATCTACCGCCGTTTCAACTTTGTTGACGTTTTGTCCTCCAGCACCACCAGAGCGAGCGGTTTTTAGCTCAATATCTTTGGGATCTATTTTCACTTCTACATCATCAACTTCTGGCATTACTGCTACTGTAGCAGTAGAAGTATGTACTCTGCCCCCCGCTTCTGTTTGGGGTACTCGCTGTACCCGATGGACTCCCGCCTCAAACTTGAGTTTGCTATATACAGAGTCCCCAGTAACTTCTAAGATAGCTTCTTTAAAACCACCCATATCCGCTGCCGACTCACTCAGCAAAAATACCTTCCAGTTTTGGCTTTCAGCATAGCGGGAGTACATGCGCACTAAGTCGCCAGCCCAAATGCTTGCTTCATCTCCTCCTGTACCCGCGCGAATTTCTAACATGATATTTTTATCATCATTAGGATCGCTAGGTAAGAGTAAAACTTTTAGTTTCTTTTCTAATTCTTCTATTTGCTCTTCCAACTCACTGGCTTCCATACTAGCCATTTCCTTCATCTCTGGATCTTCGGCTTCTTTGAGGATTTCTTTTGCCCCTGCCAACTCTTCTGTCGCTTCTTGCCATTTTTGATAGGTAATGACAGTCTCTTCCAAAGATGAGCGAGCTTTAGCTACCTTTTGTAGTTCATCAGGATTTGTTGCAATATCAGGATCGGCTAAACGAAGAGTTAATTCTTCAAAGGTAAGTTTTACTGATTTTAGTTTGTCTAGTAAATATGCTTCTGCCATTGGTTTTCTCCTATTGAAAGTAGGGTAATTAGCTCAAAAAAATAAATAAAAATACAACAAACCCAGCAGTCAATCAAAGCTAACCACTGGGTATATAATCTGTATTAAATTGCTACTTTTCTGCGTCAGATGTAGCTTCTTCTGTAGCATCGAGCATACCGTACTTACGCAAAAAGCGATCGACTCTTCCTTCTGTATCAATGATTTTCTGTGTTCCAGTGTAGAAAGGATGATTACCAGACCAAACATCAACATTAATTTCAGGCTGAGTTGAACCAACAGTCATGACAACTTCGCCATTGCAAATGACTTTGGCATCTGGATACCAGGTGGGATGTATATCAGGTTTAGGCATTTTATTTCTCTCTCAAAAAATTTTTTATTGCTTTAATAAGTAGCCACTAAATAGATTTAATTACATTCGTCTGTTAAAGAAAAATATAACTTTTAAGCTAAAAGCTAATGGCTAAAAGCTAATAGCTGGAAAAAATTATCGTTTGGAGAATTGAGGAGCTTTACGGGCTTTCTTCAGACCGTATTTCTTACGCTCTTTACAACGGGGATCGCGAGTCAAGAAACCTTCTGTTTTCAGAGGTTGGCGATTATTAGGATCTTGCTTACACAATGCTCTTGCTACGCCTAGTTTAACTGCGTCAGCTTGACCTGTTAAACCACCACCATGAGCATTTACCAAAATGTCATACTCGCTTTCAAAACCTAAAGTCTCTAAAGGCCCTTTTATAGACATTAGATAGCTAGGAATACGATTAAAATAATCTTCTCCAGGTTTGCCATTGACAACTAGTTTACCTTCACCTGGCACTAAGCGAACGCGGGCGATCGCAGATTTACGGCGACCTGTACCCCAATACACTACTTTATCTTGTGTTCCTTCCATGTTTTAGTTCCTCGCAGGAATAGTATTAATAGTTAGAGTTTCGGGAGATTGGGCAGCATGGGGATGATCTGCTCCTGTGTATACCTTAAGCTTGGTAAACAGCTTGCGTCCCATTGCGTTTTTGGGCAGCATTCCTTTAACTGCTTTTTCCACAATTCGTTCAGGAATTCTGTTTTGTAGCTGATCGAAAGTTTCGGTTTTCATGCCACCTGGTCTTCCAGAGTGACGACGATATAGCTTTTGCTCGTTTTTTCTACCAGTTACAACACCCTTCTCGGCATTGATAACGACTACGAAGTCTCCAGTGTCCATGTTGGGGGTAAAACTGGGTTTTTTCTTACCGCGTAAAATCATGGCGATTTCTGTAGCGAGACGACCCAAGCGTTGTCCTTCGGCATCAACTACATACCATTTCATTTCCAAATTTTCTTTGGTTGGTAAAGGAGTTTTGTTCATTTTCGGTGTGATAGTATTTTGTGAATAATTTTAAATAAGATTACTGCGCTAAATGAAAATTAGGCTGGGTATTAAACCACGTTTGTTTAGTAAAGGGAAATTCAAGATAACCAACTCTTAGTAAGCATAAGCCCTTAGCTGGAGCAGAATATTTTACTTGATCTCGATGTTGATTTTGCCAAATTTCGGTGAAATTTTCAGGCGATCGCTTTCCCACTCCTACTTCTACCAACATTCCTACCAGTAGACGTACCATACCGTACAAAAAACCATTTGCTTGAATCTCTAAGTACAAGAATGCACCTTGGCGGTAACATTGCACAGACTGTATATCTACCAAAGAATCTACTCTATCCGAACCAGTTCTTTTAAAAGCCGACAGCTCATGTTCTCCTAATAAAGGATTTAGAGCTTCCTGCATCAAAGATTCTTGCAAAACAGATTGATAGTAGTGCCAACAGGTTTGGCTGACGAACACATTAGGGCATTTATCGGTATAAATTGTATAGCGGTAACGCCGCCAAACGGCCGAAAAACGAGCATGCCAATTAGCTGAAACCTGAGCCGAAGCTCTAATTACTATACCTTCAGGCAGTCTCCCGTTGATTATCTTAGCCCATTTATGAGGTGGAATTGGCCCTGAGTACTCAAAGTGAGCAACTTGAGCAGCAGCATGAACGCCCGCATCAGTTCTACCTGCACCATAAATTCTAATTGGATAACCAACAACACTTGCGATCGCGTTTTCGATACATCCTTGAACGCTAACTTGGTTAGGTTGTTTTTGCCAGCCGTGGAAGTTAGTTCCCAAATATTGAATAACTAAAGCTATTCTGTTTGACAAAATTTCTTTTTGGCTACCTACAACCATTCACTCTAATGCCCAGTTAGACTAACTCAATAATTGCCATCTCAGCATTGTCACCACGACGGCGTTTAGTTCTAACAATACGAGTATAGCCACCATTACGGTTACCATAGCGATCTCCTACCGCTTTAAACAGTTCGCTTACCAGGTCTTTATCATATATGTAGCCCAAAGCCTGTCTTCTAGCAGCCAAAGAGCCATCTTTAGCCAAGGTAATCATTTTGTCTACTTCACTACGCACTGCTTTAGCACGAATCAAAGTAGTTTTGATTTGACCATGACGAATAATTTCCGTTGCCAAAGAACGCATCAAAGCCTTTCTTTGATCTGCTGGTAATCCCAGCTTTGCTACTTTACATCGATGTCGCATGATTTTCTTTATCTTTTTTGATATTTACTTACCTGATTTTTCCTGAGATAAAGTAATTCCTAAACGCTGCTGTAAAGCCTCAATTACTTCATCAGCTGACTTTTGTCCGAAGTTCTTGATTTCCAATAGGTCTTCTTGGGTATAGTCAAGAAGGTCGGATACTGAGTTAATTTGAGCGCGTTTTAGGCAGTTATATGCTCTAACTGATAGCTGTAGCTCTTCAATAGGAATTTGACTTGTGGGATCTTCGTCCTCTTGGAAATCATCAATAATTTCTTCTAGAGTTAAATCTTTAAGAGGATTGAACAAATCCACAACAATTCCAGCTGCTTGAGACAAAGCTTCTTCTGGTTTGATGCTACCGTTTGTCCAAATTTCCATGATCAAGCGTTCGCGGATACCCGATCCATCAACACGAGCATCTTCAACGCTATAGTTGACTTTAGTAACAGGCATAAATACAGCGTCAATCTGTAGAAAGTCTAGAGAACTTCCTTCTTCTTTGCCTCTTTCTACGGCGCGATAGCCCTTACCTTTTTCGACTCGAAATTCCATTTCCAAGCTCGTCCCCTCAGCAATAGTAGCTACATACTGGTTAGAGTCAACTGTTTCTACTCCTTCAGGTAGGGTAAACTGAGCTGCGGTAACAGTTCCAGGGCCAGTAGCTACTAAACGACCTATTTCAGGCTGATTACTATAACTTTTGAGGACAATTTCTTTCATGTTGAGAATAATCTCTAGAACGTCCTCTCTAACCCCCTCAATGGTGGCAAATTCATGGGTTGCAAACCCAAAGCGATGTTCTTGCTTACTCTCATCTTTTGCCATTCCGCCACCAATACGGATTGCGGTAACGGCAGCCCCTTCCAAGTTTGACAATAAGACTCTCCTTAGAGCATTGCCTAAAGTTGTACCCTGTCCTCTATCTAGAGGTTCTAGGACAAACTTGCTATATTGATGCTGGTTTTTTAAGGTTTTAGATTCTACGCACTCAATTTGAAATTGTGCCACAGGCTGCTTTCTCTCCTACTTCGACAAGCGATCTGGTAAATCGAGATAAAATAACTGCTCTATCCAGTCGCAACTATAATAATTGCTAACTTTGGGTTATACTCTACGTCTTTTGGGCGGACGACAGCCATTATGAGGAATTGGAGTAACATCACGAATTAGTGTAATTTCCAATCCTGCACCCTGTAAGGCTCTGATGGCTGTTTCGCGACCAGCACCTGGACCGCTAACCATAACCTCTATTTGGCGCATTCCCTGATCCATTGCTCTTCTTCCTGCGCTATCTGCCGCTGTTTGAGCCGCAAAAGGAGTACCTTTTTTTGCTCCTTTAAAACCGCTTGCTCCAGCAGAAGACCAAGAAATTACATCTCCTCTGGTGTCAGAGATAGTAACAATGGTGTTGTTGAATGTGGACTGAATATGAGCCACCCCATTGGGAACGTTCTTTTTATTTTTCTTTGCGCCGCTTCTTCTTTTTGGTTGCGCCATTTTAATTGCTTGTGTTTTCTACTTAACTTGTATAGTTTAAAAACTAATTATTTTTTACCAGGAGCTTTCTTCTTACCAGCTACAGTTAGCCTTCTACCTCTTCTGGTACGAGCATTGGTTCGAGTTCTTTGTCCCCTTAAAGGTAAACCCATGCGATGGCGACGACCACGGTATGTACCGATGTCAGCCAAGCGTTTGATGTTCATTGCTTCCCAACGTCTCAAGTCGCCTTCAACTTGATAGTTATCTTCAATGTAAGTTCTTAGTTTAGTAACATCTTCGTCTGATAAGTCGCGAACTCTAGTATCTGGATTAACTCCAGTTTCGGCGATCGCTTTTTGCGCTCGCGATAAACCTACACCAAAGATGTACGTTAGTCCAATTTCTATACGCTTATCACGAGGAAGATCTACGCCAGAAATCCGTGCCACGTTTTTACTCCCTTTTTGCTGTTTTAGTTGTTTTGTCTAGTGCTATGCCAATTTTTAGAATCGGCTGCTTTGTAAATTAATAACCAAGTAGTAGACAATTATCCTTGGCGTTGTTTATGCTTAGGGTTGCTGCTACAAATTACCATTACCCGACCGCGCCTTTTGATAACGCGGCACTTTTCACACATTCTTTTGACTGATGGTCTAACTTTCATGCCTTATCCTGGCCATATTGCAAGCCTATTATTATATCTATAAATTAGTTTCTACGTCAAATCGTAGATGATGTCTAAGAACAAAGTGTTTACTTGTTTTTGAGACGATAAGTTATCCTTCCTTTAGTCAAGTCATAGGGCGTTAATTCCACTTTTACTCGATCTCCTGGTAGGATTTTGATGTAATTGCGTCTAATCTTTCCCGATATATGAGCTAGTACGTTGAAGCCGTTATCAAGATCGACGCGAAACATCGCATTAGGAAGAGATTCTGTTACAGTCCCTTCCATTTCAATTAAGTCTTGTTTAGCCAATGTTTATCTTCTCCCCTATGAAATGATGAATAGTTAACGGCAACTCACCCCATTCATCGGTTTATCCAGCAAATTATTGATAGAGCATTTTCAATCTTACCTTTTTTGGCTATACTAGAGCGACCAGAATCAGACAATCAGTTTTCGCGAATCAATCAAGCGATCGCCGCGCTCAACGACTCACTAACTTCTTCCATTGATTTGTTGCCATCAATAGTCTGCAAAGTTTCTTTGTCTTGATAAAAGTTGATTACGGGTACTGTGTCTTGATGATAAACTTCCAAGCGACGGCGGATGGTAGACTCGTTATCATCTTTACGCTTTCTAGTTAGCAATCTCTCTACTAAAACCTCATCTGGCACTTCAAGGTTTAGCACACAGTCTGCACTTTGGTTTAGTTCAGACAGTAATTTTTCTAGAAAAACAGCCTGGTTTACATTTCGGGGAAAACCATCTAAAATCCAACCATTCCCCGCATCTTCGTAAGATAAACGGTCTTGAATCAAGCTAAGAATTAGGGCGTCGGGAACTAACTCCCCTCTATCCATATAATCTTTCGCCTGTTTGCCTAGTGGCGTTTGGTTGGTGACGGCAGCTCTCAAAATGTCTCCAGTGGAGATGTGAGGAATCTGATGATTTTCCGAAAGAACTTGTGCTTGAGTTCCTTTGCCTGCACCAGGAGGACCAAGGAATATTAATCGCTTCGCCATATCAATCTATAAAACCGCTATACGGTCAGCTATAAGCTATAAGTCTTTACGATAGGGACAATAAGTTAGTAGTAATACGCTAGCATTAGTAGCGGCGAACTTTACGCCTCAATGCCCGTTGTAAGCTATAAGCTAATTAAGAAAGTATCTAAATTTAACCGTCTTACTGCCCATAGCTTAGAACTTAAAGCTGTTTTGAAATTAGAATTTAATTAGGCGAGTCTTTCAATTTTAGAATCGCCAGTTTGTGAAGCTGAGCTTCTGCTTGTGCATTCCTTCATAACGTTGAGAAATAACGTAGGTTTGGATTTGTTTGGCCGTGTCAATTGCCACACCAACTAAGATTAGTAAAGAAGTTGCACCAAAACCACTAAATACGGTAGTACCTGCGGGTATAGCGCTTTCTACTAGAGTCGGGACAGTAGCTACCAGACCTAAAAATATCGCTCCCAAAAGAGTTAAACGATTAAGAACTTTTTCTAGATAAGCACTTGTTGCTTTTCCTGGTCTAATACCTGGAATAGATGCGCCCATTTTTTTTAAGTTTTGGGACATATCAACAGGATTAACAATCAGAGAAGCGTAAAAGTAGCTAAAGAATAAAATCAAAACCAGATAAACTATCACATAAGCTGGTCTTCCTGGCTGAATTGCTACTGCAATCTGGTTAAATACATTTTGAACTGCGCTATTACCAGGTAAGAAGCCTATAAGCTGCGCTGGCAAAAACAATACGGAAGAAGCAAAAATAATTGGCATTACGCCGCCTTGATTTAGTCTCAAAGGAAGATAATTACTTCTTTCACGATATACCCTTCTGCCTACCTGACGGCGAGCAGAAATAATTGGAATACGACGAGTACCTTCTTGAATAAACACAATTCCCACAATCATAGTCAGAAAGACCAGCAGGAGAACTATAACTTGAGCGATCGCTTCTCTACCGCCAGTTTGAGCGTATTCCACCGTATTTCCTAAAGTTCTGGGTAATACTGCCACAATATTGACAAAAATCAACAGTGAAGCCCCATTACCAATGCCTTTTTCGGTAATTAACTCTGAAATCCACATAACAAACATAGAGCCAGCCGTTAGAGCAAGCACTGTTTCGCCAATTGGGAAAATACTTCTTTCGATGATGCCATTATTAACCAAAAGCCCCAGAGTAATACCAAAACTTTGAATAATCGCCCCACCCAAAGCTACATAACGAGTAATTTGGGAAATCTTACGTCTCCCCGCCTCACCTTCGTTTTTTTGCAGATCCTCAAGAGAGGGGATTGCAGTAGCTAACAACTGCATAATGATAGAAGCATTAATAAAGGGCAAAATGCCTAGGGCAAAAATACCCAAAGCAGAGATACCACCACCTGTAAAGATGTCTAAAAATCCAACGATGGAAGCATTTCCTGAATTGCCAATAAAATTACCAAAGACCTCTCGGTCAATTCCTGGGACAGGGATAAATACCCCTAATCTCACTAATATTAGAAGACCAACGGTTACAAGCAGTCTGCCACGAAGACCTGCTGCTTGAGCCATTTGTAAAAAAGTCTCCTGTGCTGATGGAGTTTTTTCTCTAACCATGCAGGTTTACCTCTTATATACTTGGTATTAAATAAGTTATTTACGAAGAAATCTTATATAAACTTAATCTTATACCTTCGTTACTTATGATATACCAATCGGGTTGCTTGCTTACTTCGCAATAACTTCACAACTGCCACCTGCCGCCTCTATTTTTTGAGCTGCACTTTTAGTAAAAGCTGCTGCTTTAACATTTAATGCTACGGTTAGCTCTCCGTTACCCAATATTTTTAAAGGCCCATCATTACTAGTCACAATGCCGTTTTCCATTAAGGAAGACAGAGTCACTTCTGTACTAGCATCTAGGGAACTTAATGACTCCACGTTGATGGTAGTGTAGTGCTTTTGATTAACTAGGGTAAAGTGCTTAAGTTTAGGAACTCGGCGATAAAGAGGCATTTGACCACCTTCAAAACCAGCTTTTGTTCCTGTACCAGAACGAGATTTTAGGCCGCGCATACCAAAGCCACAGCTAGCTCCTTGACCTGCTGCGATACCTCGACCAACTCTACGTCTGCGTCTTTTTGACCCTTCTTTCGGGCTAAGGTTATTCAATTTCATTGTGATAAATGCTCAATGACTACGTACATGCGGACAAGTCCTTTGTCGAAGGAGGATAAATGTTTAATGATTAAGCGTATAGTTGTTCTAGAGGAATATCTCTTTCTCGTGCGACTTCAGCTAAAGTACGAAGGCTAGATAGAGCGTCAATAGCTGCTCTAGCATTGTTTAAAGGGCTGTTTGAACCAAGCTGTTTTGCTAAAATATTTTTAACTCCAGCCAGCTCAAGTACGGTACGTACTGCACCACCAGCAATTACACCAGTACCAGGGGCAGCGGGGCGCATAAATACTTTTGCACCGCCAGCAACGCCATTGGCTACGTGGACAATCGAACTGGCTTTGGTTAGGGATACTTCTACTAATTGTTTTTTAGCATCAGCAACGCCCTTACGAACAGCACCGATTACATCAGCAGCTTTTCCTACACCTACACCTACCTGACCTTTTTCGTTACCGACAACGACAATTGCACGGAAACTGAGTTTTTTACCACCCTTAACTACTTTGCTGACTCGGCGAATTTGAACTACTCGCTCTTGCCAAGCTGAGTCTTTATCCTTAGCGCGACCTTTTTTGCGCGACTTATTATTAGATTTAGCCATAGTTATTACTTTGTATATTTTGCTCTAGAAGTCCAAGCCAGCTTCGCGGGCTGCATCTGCCAAGGCTTTAACTCGACCATGATAAAGATTACCACCGCGATCGAATACTACTTTTGCTACTCCTTTTTCTTTTGCTCTTTGGGCAATTAATTTGCCTACTTCAGCAGACACATCACAGGTAGCACCAGAAGTTGTTTTTTCCACATTAAAGTCTGATGCTGCTGCTAGGGTATGCTGTGCCACATCGTCAATAACTTGGGCATAAATATGATTGTTGGAACGGAAAACACACAAACGAGGACGTTCGGGAGTACCGCTTACTTTTTTGCGTACCCGTCGATGACGGCGTTTTACTGATTCTTTGCGTGAAAGCTTCATGATTTCTACTTACCTGTCTTACCAGCCTTGCGTCTTACCTGTTCGTCAAAGTAGCGTATTCCCTTTCCTTTATAAGGTTCGGGAGGTCTAACTGCTCTGATTCTAGCGGCTACGTTGCCGACTATTTCTTTACTGATGCCACTGATGACAACTTCAGTGTTTCTGTTTTCTACAGCTACATCAATACCGTCAGGCATTTCCATTTCAACGGGCTTGCTGTAACCAACGTTGAGGGTTAATTTTTTACCTTGGGCCTGCGCTCTGTAACCAACACCTTGAATTGATAGACGCTTTTGGAATCCTTTGGACACTCCGTCTACCATATTGGCGACAAGGGTACGGCAAAGACCATGACGTTGACGACCAATACGAGAGCCATTGGTAGGATTTACGACGATGGTATCTCCTTCTTGCTTAACTTCAATCGGCTGGGGAATTTCTCGCTCAAGAGTCCCTTTTGGCCCTTTGATGGTTATGTGTTGTCCTGAGATCTGCGCGGTTACTTTATCAGGAATCGGGATAGGCAATTTGCCAATACGAGACATTTTTTAGTCCTCCTGTTTGATTACCAGACGTAACAGAGGATCTCACCACCAACACCTTGGCTGCGAGCTTCTCTATCTGTCATTACTCCACGGGAAGTGGAAACGATCGCAATACCAATACCACCAAGGACGCGGGGAATGTCTTTTTTACGAGAGTATACCCGTAGTCCTGGCTTGCCGACTCTTTTGAGAGTGCTGATGATTGGCTGACGATTTCTTCCCTTATACTTGAGAGAAATTACAATGAATTTTTGGGGGATTTCTCCGGTTTCTTCAAAGCTCTCAATAAACCCTTCACTTTGCAGTACTTGAGCGATCGCTCTTGTCATACGAGGGGAAGGGACTTGGGTAGTTTTATGCTTGACCATACAGGCATTACGGATGCGGGTCAGCATTTC
>ERZ1740059.499-NODE-499-length-20582-cov-5.536854_pt1 | contig 20582 bp, 12 predicted proteins | sample MGYA00581744_ERZ1740059 | MGnify/ENA primary metagenome ERZ1740059 (study PRJEB43018, sample SAMN04849738) | marine metagenome | isolation source: floating plastic debris | place: Pacific Ocean | collected 2008-08-28 | study: EMG produced TPA metagenomics assembly... | reverse complement strand
GACGTTTGGCAGCGAGTCTGAAGCGAGCTGCGCGCTATCGCCAGAGAGATCGCCGGCCGGGTCTTCAATGCCCAGCGCGACGCGCCAGTTTTCATTTAAATCGGTTCGCCAGCGAATGCCCGGATTTCGGACGATCGGCACAGCAAACGGATTGTTCGGGCCTTCCGGCGAGGCGGCAATGTCGACAAACTGAGACCAGTACTGCCCCACATAAACATTTCCCACGCCCGCCGCGGCGTGCCGCAAAACGGGCGTGTAATTGTTGGTCGTGTCATTGCCAGAACCAAAGAAATCCATCTCCAGAAACGAACGAGACTCACCCCACGCGGTTTGGTCACGAACATCGAAATTGAGGCGGGTATATCGCGCATGACTTCGAAACACTTGCCGCCCATCGCTTGAAGATCCATCCAAGGGTATGGTGCGCAGATTGAGAGAGTCGGAAAATCCGAGACTATCGAAATCATATCCAATATCGGCCTGGACATACCCACCGATCCGCATCGACGCCGTCGACCCTGGCAGCGAAACAGAGCCTTCAAAATCACCAGCCGTGACAATCGCATCATCTGGAACGCGACCGACCTCATAGCGACCAGCATTGATCCCAGTATCTACGGACGCGCTGCTTTCCGTTGGGACCTGCGCCGCATTTGGGAGGACCTGGATCAAAGTTTCCGTCTCTTGCTGGACGATTTGAGTCTGTCTCTTGAGCTGTTCTATTTCTTCAGCCTGCGCTGCAACGATGTCAGCGAGCGCATCGATTTGCGCCTTCAGCGCTTCAAGGTCCACATCCTCTGCGGCGGCAGGTGGCAAGGCAAAGGCCGATTGTGCCAGCGCTATGACAGAGACCGCTGTGATTGACCGGCTATGCCGGCAAGGCCGTCTACCAACGCAACGGATAACATCCCAACTGACCGCGATGTGATTAGAGGTTCTCACGCTTTGCTCCCCTTACATTAAGGCGTTTGGGAGATAGACATTCACACTGTGAGACGGGGGTAAACGCGCACTGATGCGCACTCAGTGTTCGGTCATGACCGTAGAGCCGGTCGCGGCTTTCGATTAGCTTCACGCAGAGCCATGAAGGTGTGCGGCGATGCAGAAGAAGATCCGGATCATCGTTTGGAGCCTGTTGATTGTTTCGAGTTCCAGCCTTGGCGCATACGCCTATTTTGATCGTGCCGATGACGAAACAGCGCTTCCTCAGGACCTCGACACACTGATCAAAGACTCGATGTGCAAGGCTCGCCCTTAGTCCCCGTGGTGCGTTTCGACTTTTGAAAGATCGCGAACACATCGGATCACGAGCAGCGGTTCCCCGCGCATATTCTAAAGAGCCTGCCCGGTTTAGATCTTCGGCAAACTCTCCCGCTCAAGTCGATTTCCATAATGACAGTCTCGCGCGTGTTTGCTAAGGCGGCTTTGGCGGTCCTGAGAGATCAGGATAATAAGGAAGCTGGTGCGAACCCAGCGCTGTTCCCGCAACTGTAATTGGTGAGCCAGCATCATGCCACTGGAAGAGTCCGGGAAGGCATTTGCTCCAAGGCGAAGACCCATGAGTCAGGAGACTTGCCGCCAATGTCGTCCGCTCTTGCGACCGGGATAGTCGCCAGCGCCGGAAGTCCGCAGAGACGACCCGTTAGTTCAACCCGTACGCCCTTGTACGGTTTTAGTGGGAGGTCGTCTGATGTTCGTCATTAGAGCCCTTTTGATTTCTTTGTTTGTCTGCCTGGGTGGACATTCAGCATTTGCTGATCAGCTCTTCGGTATTGTTTCCGAGCGAAATTCCGCCACCGCTGCAGCCGCCGCCAAACAGTTTGCAGATAGATACCCAAACGCCGAAGTCTCGCTGCGCACGCCGCGCCAGCTGGGTCAGATGAGCGACGTTGAAATCACCGATCGGATCGCGCGCTCGGACGTCTTCTTCGTGGCGGGGGTGTTTAGCGAAGATGCGAACCGGTTGGGCCGTCTCATCGAGAACTCCGGAAAGACAGAAGACCTCTACATTGTCAGTTCCACGCGCAATCTGATTTCGCTGTCGCGTGATCGTTCCGGGGTTGGAATTGATCTCGACGAGTCATTAGAAGACGCACTCGCCACAACTAACGCCTCCTGGACCCTGGCCAATAATTACTGGCAAGCGCGCGGCGTCGACAATCTATCGAACCTCTTCGCGGCATTGCTAAACCGGGACAAGCTGGATCAGATTCCGCCACCTGCCCCGATCGCCCCAGTCCGGTTCGCGGATGTCGTGGGACCGCCAGACGCGCCGATCATCGGCATCGTGGACTATGACACGGGGAATCAGGCCGGCAATTCCGATCTGCATGATCGTCTGTGCGCAGAACTTGTTTCTCAGGGCGCCTCATGTTTGTCGGTCTATGCCGATTGGGGCACTGCAAGTGCGGACGCTCTTGAGCAGCTCGGCAGTCGAAACGTCTCCGGCACCATCCTCTTGCAGGACTTCGCGATTGGTGGAAGCGAACAAGACCGAGCTCAGGACGCGCTGATTCAGCTGGATACGCCACTTCTCAAAGGGATCCGGTTGGTGGACCTCGAAGAAGCTGACTGGCGTTCGGGATCTGATGGTATGCCGACCGATAGTGTCTATTACAGGGTGGCCATGCCGGAACTCGTGGGTGCCAGCCAACCCTTGATCCTGGCAGCAGCCGCGCCGCCGCGCCTTGACCCGATATCGGGGATCGAAATTCGAGTGACCCAACCCATAGATGATGAGGTGGCATCAGCAGTAAAACGCATGATCGCCTGGACAGACCTTCAGACCGTTTCCAATCAGGATAAGCGACTGGCAATTATTTATTACAATCATCCACCGGGCCGACACAATATTGGTGCGGACAATCTCGATGTCCCGGCCAGTCTTTTTCAGATCCTGCGGCGCTTGGATCGCGATGGGTATGATGTAGGCACGTTGCCAGAGTCGCCGGAAGCGCTTTTGGACCGCATCCTCGATCGCGCGGTCAACCTGCCCGAAGATAGCGGTGAGCTGGCAAAGCTTTCCCAATCAGGCATGGACTTACCGGTATCATCCTATCAAGCCTGGTTTGAAACACTGCCCGCGTTGACAAAAGCAGAGCTGACGGATGGCCCATTGGCAGCGCTGCAAATCAACGTGGGCATGGCCATGGATCAAAGTGATCTGGCACAGGCGGAACAACTGATCTCGGACGCGGTGCATGACATGGAATATGTCATTGAGGGTGCGCCAGCACAGTATCATGAGCGCGCCGAAGACCTGCTCGCACAGCTTGAAACGAGTTATGAACGCCTTCTCACCGGCGAAGACCAGTGGCCGACAATCGAAGCTCTGTCGCGCGGACTGATGCAACAAGGCATTGAAGGTCTGAGAGGATGGGGCGACGCGCCTGGAAAAGTCATGACTCATGAGGGTGAGTTCGTGCTGCCGGGATTGCGCTTTGGCAACGTTCTGATCGCACCGCAACCTCCGCGTGGATGGGAGGTCAATGAAGAGGTGCTCCACGCCAATATGAGCGTGCCCCCGACACATCAGTATCTGGCATTCTATTACTGGCTCCAAAACAGTTTCGATCCGCACGCCATTATCCATCTGGGACGTCACTCGACCTATGAGTTTTTGCCGGGCAAACGCGTTGGCTTGCAGAGCTCAGACTATCCACGTCTCATCGCCGGGGATATCCCTGGACTCTATCCGTACATCATTGATGGGGTCGGTGAAGGGATCCAGGCCAAACGGCGCGGACTGGCCGTCATTGTGGATCATTTGACACCGCCGCTGCAGGTCACACCATTCTATGATGAATTGCTCAGTCTTCGCCAACTGGTCGAAAGCTTTGAGGCCGCCGACCCGTCTGATGCGGGCGACGCCACGCGGGCGCAGTCTCTTCGACGGATCAGAGAGATGGTTGTCGATCTAGGACTCAAAGATGGCCTGATCGCCGAGCTGGAAGCTGAACATGGTGGCGGCGAGACATTCGAGTTCGAGACCCTTTCCGCAGATCTTCTGGTGCATGAAGTCGGGCATTATCTAACCGAGGTTCAAGAAGACTTCATGCCGCTAGGTTTACATATCTTCGGACAAGAATGGTCGGATGAAGCGGTCGAGATCATGTTGACATCCATGGAGATGCCGCAAGCACGCGCCGTTCTGGAACAGTCACCTTCTCTGGAAATGTCGGCACTTATGGACGGCTTGAACGGTCGTTTTGTGCCGCCAGGCAAAGGCAATGATCCTGTTCGTTCGCCGGATGCTTTGCCCACAGGCCGCAACTTCTACGGCCTCGATGCGAGCCTCATTCCCAACGTTGTTGCCTGGGACATTGGCGCGGCAATGGCGACCTCGAAGCCTGCATCCGAGCAGAATCAGGCCGTGGTGCTTTGGGCGTCCGACACGGTCCGCGATGGCGGCGTAATGATCGCGTTCGGCATGAAACTGATGGGCGTGAAACCGATTTGGAACACGCGCGGAATTTTGACAGGGTTAGAGCGTTTGGATGGGCCGCGCGAGGATGTAAGCTTCGTCACCTCGGGACTGTTTCGCGATCTCTATGGCGAACAAGTCAAATGGCTGGACAAAGCTGTCTTGCTGGCAATTGACGGGGCTTCTATGACCATACTCAGTAATCACCCAGAGCTACAAACGGCGTTGAGCGAAACGCTCGCGCCGCTTGGAGAATTACGCAACCCTGGAACCGACAGTCTATTGGAAAACAAAATCGCTGCCGCCTGGGTCTCCGACATGTTGGAAAAGGAGACTCTCTCCGAAGGCGACGGCAGACTGGCCAGTCTACGTTTGTTCGGCCCGGCGCCGGGTCGGTACGGCGCGGGCATTAATCGACTGGCCGAAAGATCTGGGGCCTGGGACAGTCGCGATGAACTCGCGTCGAATTATATCGCCCGGATGGGGCATGCCTATGGTGTCGGGATGGACGGTGTCGCCCAACAGGACGTATTTGTTGATCGTCTGGAGAAGGTCAGTGACAGCTTCCTTGGGCGCGCCAGAAATCTGTACGGACTCGTCGATAATAATGATGCGTTCGATTATCTCGGCGGACTTAATCTGGCCGTTGAGTCTGTCCGTGGGGACGCTGCACGGGGCTTTGTCATTGATGTGAGTGACCCCGACAATCCGAAGACCTCTCCATTGGCCAGCGCCATCGTTCAGGAGCTTCGCGCCCGGCAACTTAATCCAAACTGGGTGAAATCTCTACTGCCGCATGGCTATGCGGGTGCCCGGACGATGAATGTCGCCTTCTTTGAAAATCTGTGGGGTTGGGAAGCAACAAATCCAAATTTGTTTCCCGACGAAATCTGGGAAGATGCCAAAGATGTCTACATTGAAGATCGCTACGAACTTGGATTAGAGGCCTTCTTTGATGAAGACGCGAACAAGCCCGTCAAAGCGAATATGTTAGCAATCATGCTGGTCGCCGCACACAAGCAATACTGGCAAACCGACGATGAAACGATCGCTGAGCTGGCGGGAGCGTTTGCTGCCCTTGTCATCGAAGCTGGCCTGCCGGGGAGCGGACATACGCAACCTGATCATCCGATGCTCGACTGGCTCAGCAATTATCTGCCGACAGAGACGGTCGAACAACTCAATTCCGTTCGCGATGCTGCGCGTGGATCTGTATCTGCAGAGGCCCAACCACCCGAAATGATCCGAGAATTGCGTCCGACCACACCATCCTCGACGGCTACGAACATTTCAAACTGGTGGATGCTCATCCCGATCCTGGGTCTGGTCGGCCTTGGAGTCTTGCTTGGAAGGCGCGCACCGGCATGACCAGTTTGTCCCCCCTTTTGCATGCGCTCGTCGATGGATTGCTATGGCCCGTAATCGCCACGCTACTGGTCCTGACCTGCGTCGTTTTACTAGAGATTGGCGTCTCGATCGGAGAGCGCCTTGGTGGCATTGAAAAAACCGAGTCGCTGGGCGCCGAGCGCATGGAACATATCGCGCGCCAGCGTATTGGACGTGTCGATATCATCGCGCGTATCAGCCCGATCCTGGGTTTGATGGGGACATTGATTCCGCTCGGACCGGGAATAGCGGCGATGGGCAATGGCGATTTTGCGACCCTCGCCTCGGCGATCACGACCGCCTTTGATACAACGGTGCTAGGCCTGTTTGTTGGCGTACTGGCAATGCTTATCGGGCGTTACCGCCGAAGGGCATATGAAGCTGCGCTCAATAAATTGGAGGCCGCAAATGCGTAATTTTACAACCACACGCTTTGACGCAGAGCACCAGGCAGCCAATATTGGTCAGCTTCCAAATCTGATGGACTTGATGTTGGTTTTTGCGGTCGGATTGATCGCCGCATTGGCAAGTTTCAACGGCCAACCCGTGATTGTGGAAGATGTTGATATGGGCCCCGAATTGCCAGAAATGCCGGCATCAGCAGATGCAGCCGGCGAGGGTTTGGAAGTCGTTGGACAAGTCTATCGCGATCCCGAAACGGGCAAACTCTTTGTCATCAAGTAGCGTAAGCAGGGTTGGCAAACAAACGGACTAGGAACCAAAGATCGTCGGCGGGGCATCGAAGTTTGCGAGGTTTGGCAACGCCGTCGCCAATTCGCTCTCTGCCAGACCAAACCAACGCCCCATCGGTGCTGCGAATTGTTCCACTGATAATGACGGAATGATCCGACCACCGCCGCTATCCGCGCTGTGACCGAGCGCGAATGGCGGCACCGATCCATAAATCTGTCGACCGGCGACACTGCCGCCAACAACAAAACTGTGACCGCCCCAACCGTGATCCGTGCCATCACCATTTACGGCGAGTGTGCGTCCGAAATCCGAGGCCGTGAAAAGCGTGACATCGTTTGAGACACCAAGCTCAACCATAGCCTGATAGAACGCAGAAACGCCGCCATCAATCTGTCCCAGGAGTCCCGGCAATGACCCAGCCTGATTTGAATGCGTGTCGAAGCCACCAATTCCAACGAAGAAGATCTGACGCGAGACGGATAAGGTGTTTCGAACGGATATGGTCTGCGCGACCGCGCGCAATTGTGCGCCAAGACTTGTTTCAGGGCACGCAGCTGCGAGCGGCGTTCCAGAGGACCGGGCCGCCGCATAAGCCCGATTTGAAGCGAATCCGCGCTGCACTTGCGCCGCGAAATCGCTTTCGAGGATGTTACTGCCATTAAAGCTGGTTGATTGCAGCTGCTGTTGAAGCGCTTCGAATAAATTTCGCTGGCTCTGCGTTCCGCTGGCGAGGGCTTCGAGCGCATTCACCTCGGCAGGTCCCGCCGGATCCACATTATACGGTCTCGCCGTGCGACCGGTCAGGAACGGCCCGACCTCCGCACTCGCAATGGTCGTAAAATCCGCATTCGCGGAGTTCGCACCTGAATTCAGTACAGCATCCGCAAAAAGGCCACCCCAACCAAACTGGGCACCTTCCGGACGGCTCGATTGCCAAACAGATTGCTGGTCATTGTGAGAGAAAAGCTGCGGCGGGACACGCGCCGCCCCACTCTCAAACAGGGCCCGGGTTGTGGGTTCGATAAGCGGCCCCACATTCGCGACAATTGCCGCGCGGCCTTGATTGAACAGCGTCCGCATTTGCGGCATTTCTGGCGGTAGGGCGACCTGGCGACCGCCTAAAACTGACGTATCGTTTGGAACAATTTCCAGCAATGCGCTGCGCTGCCGGCTTGTCCCTTGCCGCGACAGAAGCGTTTGACGCACGCCGCGAAACGCATCGTAGGATGTTTGATCGAATGGCAGGAGGACATCATGATTGTCCATCCCTCCGAGCAGAAAGACGCATACCAACGCCTTATAACCAGATGTGTTTGCGGCGTGCGCATTGAAGCTTAAAGGGCGACCCGAAACGGCGGCCGACGCGATCGCCGCAGCGCCAACCGATTTCATGAAAAAGCGACGGTTTAACATGTCTGTCTCCACAATTATCGTTGAACAGAAAAGTCTGGTGAGGCCAGAACCATGAGAACGGCATAAAGAACACGCTCCCGCCGCGGATTGGCGATGGTCTGATCATTCAAATCAACGCGCTCAATGGCACCGACAATGCCCGCCCGCGTCGCATCTGACATGGTGCCGTACAGCATCTCCTGGTTGAGGCGCTCGACGAGTGCCGCGGCATCATCGGCGATCGCTTCTTCGGCACTGTAATTCGGAACAAAGGCGGTGCGCGCCAGGTTCGCATCGAACGGATAGCCGCTTTCAGCGAATTCAGCTTGCAATCCTTCCTCCGCCAGACTTGCCTCTGCATTCTCGGCAGTCCGGCCCGTCATTTCCGTCATGAAGTTGAGGAAACCGGGCTGGCTCGCCGCACTCAAAATCTGCGGCTCCGGCACCGTCATTCCAAGCTCACCCGACCGCGTCCCCGGGGCGGTGTAGCCTGGACGATAGAAGTTGAAGACAGACTTTGCACGCCAGGGGTGCTGATTGAGGTCGCCGGGTTGTGTGGTATCGTAGAGGAGCGGCACATATTCGGGCCGAGAGGCATCGACGCCGGCAACGCGCGCCCAATGCGTAAGTTTCAGAACTGGCTCTCTCAGTTTTCCGAACCGGTCATTCTGGAGGGCCGAGTCGATCCGGTTCTCCTCATCAAGCAGGATCGCTGAAATCGTCGCTCTGAGGTCACCTTTGCGACCATCGCCCACGCTGGTGCCGTTCGGCAGCGTATAGGTGCCAGCATTAAACGCCTGCGCAACGCGGCGGATATAGGCTGGCGATGGGTCAGATGTGGTGAAACGCTGGATCAACTGACGCCCCACGAACGGCCCAACGTTCGGATGCGCCATGATGTGATCAAGCGCCATGTCGATACTCTGCCCCGCCGGAGTTCCAGCCGGAATCGTCAGACCCAGAAAGGTCTTTGATTGCTCCGAATGCTCTTCAGGATAAATCGCCATGGGCAGGCGCCACTCATTCAGTTCCCCGGACTCCGTCCGATCACTGATGGCCAGATCGAGCCCTGTAAAAACCCTCGCCAACCCGGTAATATCTGCGTTGGTATACAATTGCGCTGGCTGACCGCCGGCATCGAGCACGGGCGTGCCATCAATGTTCAGCTCGACCAATCCAATCGAGAAGAGCTGCAGAATTTCGCGCGCATAGTTTTCATCCGGCATGCGCCCTGTGGCCGGGTCGGCTTTTTGATTACCGGCATAGGTCAAATAGTGCCCCATTGCTGGCGCGTAGGTGACCTCCTCCAGCAATTCGCGGTAATTCCCGAATGCGTTTCGTTTGATCACGTCTTGATAATAGGCCACGGGTTCAGGCAGGTCTGAAAGAAGCTCACCCCCAAAAGTGGAGACGACCAGTATCTGACTCAGCGCAAAAACCATGCGATCTCGAAGTTGCGCATCGCCCTGCACAGCATCTCGCCAAAATGAATAGCTGGTCGAGTTGCCGACCACGAAATTGAAGCTGGTTTGTTGCGGATTGCTGGTTCTCGCGGCGTAGGCATCCAGATCGGCCTGACTGGAAGCGCTCTCTTTCGCGAACTCCGCGAGGAGCCAGTCAGAAACATCGGTTCCGATCAAAGGGGTCGCAGCCTCATTCGTCGACCCAAAGGTCGCTTGCGACAAGAACCGGGAAACCGACTGCTGTGTCGAGAACGTTCCCGCCATGCCCGACGGCGGAGGTGTCGGCGGCGGCGGTGGTGGGGGTGGCGGCGGTGGTGACGGAGGTGGCGGCGGAGATGGCACGACACCGGAGGGCGGTGGGGAATCCGCCCCGCCACCGCCGCCCGAACAGGCCGCGACCAGGGCGAGCGCACTTGCGCCCATTAAGACACTTTTACCGGCTCGGCTAAACACAGTTTCGAGTCGCATCTGAACACCTTTCCAATCAGAAATGGTCGCTCCAGAATATAGGGATCAACGTTAATCGAGTGTTTTAAAATACCGTCATGAGACCATACAAATTTGTATGATTACAGAGAGATAGGCAGCATAATCTCAAACTCCGCACCCGGGTTTGACTTGACCAATTCAACGCCGCCACCGTGAAGTTCCGAGATCGCTTTCACCAGGCTGAGACCCAATCCATTGCCAGGCGTGTTGCGGCTGGAGTCCACTCTGAAAAACCGCTCGAACACTTGCTCGGTCCTGGACGTGGGAATGCCGGGGCCATCATCGCCAACGATAATGCTGATCCGCTCGCCGCGGGCTTTTATGTGCAGCCAAGCCTGGGCGCCATCGCGCCCATGGTCCAAAACATTTTCCAGTAGGTTGATCAGCATTTGCGTTAGTAAATCGCCGTCGCCAATCACCGATAAATTTGGCGCGATGTCGACGGTGAGCGTTTTGTCGGCATCAGCGAAAATCGGTTCAAGCGACTCGACAAGTTCTGTCGCCAGGTCGGACAGATTCACTGGCGAAAACCCGGCTTTGCGTTTGCCCGCTTCAACATCTCCTAGACGAAGCAGCGCTTCCAGCGTCCGCAGCAGCGCATCCATGTGATCTTGCGAGGCCCGGACATGTTTCATAATCGCGTCCGGATTGTCCAAGTCTCTTTCAATCAGCTGAAGGCGCCCGCCCAGATTCGAAATCGGAGTGCGCAGATCGTGCGCGACGCCAATCGATACACTCTCCAGGTTGCGCGCCAAAACCTCGTTGCGGTCCAGCATCTCATTGATGATGAGATTGAAGCGCGCATACTCATCGTCTTTTTCAGTCGGTGCGCGGAGATCCAAACGGGCATGCCCCACTCGGTCGGCGACTTTCGCGGTCTCGCCCAGTCTGCGATAATTATAGCGGCTCAGAGACACGGCTAATATCAAAGCCGTTGGGATCCAGAAAACAATCAGGCCGATCGAAACCGTTTGAGCGTGTTCGACAACTTCGATCACGTCTTGATCGATGATTTTTGCGACCGTCACACTCACATCATCGCTTAACTCGGCACGTCGAACAAAAACGCGAAAAACCGTGTCAAATTCATGCAGCCAGACAAAGTCGTGCCCCCACCCGAAATCAGCTTCCAGGTTTGGAAACCCTGCCAGCGTATCCTCTTCATCGTCCAGAACTCTGATCACGAAATCATTGCTGTCTCTTATGGCGAACACTTGCTCATCATTCCAAACAGGGCCGTCTTCATAATCCAGCGTCGCAATGAGATTGTTGAGGCCTTGCGCGTCCAGCGTTGAAACAATGAGTTGATACTCGGCATCAATCGCCGTCTTCGCAGTGCGCTCGGCATTCGACCAGGGGACATAGGCATAGGCCCAAATCGCCAGCAAGGCGACCATCAAGGCACCGCCCGAGATGAGCAGTGTACACCGAAAAATCGAAGCGTTGAGCAGTGATTTACGCAGACGAGATGACATAACCCGACCCTCGCACCGTTGTAATCAAATCCGTCTCAAAGGGTTTATCCACCTTCGCGCGCAACCGGCTCAAATGCGTTTGCACCAGACTGGTTTTCGGGTCGAAGGAATAGCCCCAGATTTTCTCCAGTAACATGGTGCGCGTCACCACCTGCCCCTCATTCTGCATGAGATATTCAAGAATACGATATTCGCGCGGAAGCAAGTCCAGCACTTCGCCTTGGCGCGTGACCGTTTGCGTTGTCCGTTCCAGGACCAAATCTCCAACGCGCAGCTGCGTGTCGACCAAATTGAGCGGTTGCCGGCGCGACAATGCTTTCAGCCGCGCATAAAGTTCGGAGAAGGCGAAAGGTTTGACAAGGTAATCGTCCGCGCCAGCTTCCAAGCCGGCAACGCGATCATCAATTCCAGACACGGCCGTCAATATGATAATCGGCGCCACGATGTTCGACTCGCGCAACAGTCGGACGGCATCCAAACCATCCATCCCAGGCAGCATTCGATCAAAAATGATGACATCGAAATCGGAAGATACCGCCGTGATCAAGGCGGTGTTTGCGTTGGCCTCGCGTGTCACCGACTCGCCCGCTTCGGTCAATCCGCGAGAGATAAACTCAGCCGTCTCGTCATTATCTTCGACGAGTAGAATATTCATCATACGCTCCAGTGCTTTGCGCTCAGGATAGCGTAACTTCCAAAATATGTATTGATACAATGATGTATGGGGCGGCCAATCAATTTCGCCGAACAAGCACCACCCAATCCTGATCAGCATTGGCGGGCGGATTGCCAAGTGATCGATAGTCTCCTCCCGGCATTTCTGTAACCGATCCATTTTGCAGTGCACCGCCCTGCAAAGGATCAAACCAGGATACCGAATAGGTCCCGGTTTGCCCGGTCAGGTCGAGAACCTGTTCGTCGACATCATCAATGAGATAGGCCACATAAATCTGACCTGGCTCAGCAAGCAGATAATTATCGCTGTCTGAGGCGCCTGGCGTGACGGTGCTAACCGCGCCTCCGACCGTGCCATCGGGGACGGTCGTATTGGATTCATTGGTCGAACGATTGGTGCCTTGATTCAGGGTCATTCGATCAAAATGAAACTCGGTTGAGCGCCCGGATATCTCAATCCGATGACGCCCGGCCAAGAGGTTATAAACCGCGGGGAGCTTGGTTCCATCTTGCCGGTCGAGACTGTTCGACCAGACCCAATCGGTAAGACTGCCGCTGAAGAACATTTTCCACCAGGTCTGCCCCGCCTGGCCATTCGGCTGCACCTGTTGCCCGCTCGCCTCCTCGATCACGCGCATCCAGATATCATTGTTGAGATCGGTGCGGCCATCATTGCGGGCAATACGGCGGGCGCGGAATGCGAAACGATAGTCGCCCGCGTCGCTGGCAGGGATGTCTACGACGTAGCCCATTGTGCCACTACCCGCCCCGTTAATGTTGAATAGATCCGGCCCCGTCCAACGCAGAAACCCGGTCCCGGTGAAGCCGGGCTTATCGTTTTCGAACACCCAATCGCCCGGTGGATTCGCCCCGATATCCTCCGCTTCAATTGCGAAAGTCTTCGGGCTCGCAGGTAGACTGTAAACACCGACTGAGGAGATCTCGTCCGAGCTCCCCTCCGTTGTGAGCAGCGCATCGGATTCGACCATGCTGAGCGCGCGCTGGCCAATATGAGCATCGAAAAAGGCGACAGCATTTGCCGCGTCGGACCATTTCGATTGCCGCGTTTCATGATCTTCGCACATCAGATCATCACAACCGGTCTGGTAGCCATAATAATACTCGACGCCCGCGCCACCAGCCGTGCGGGTGTTCCAAAGCACCCGGCTGCGAACGGCCTCGCGATTATCTTGCTGATTGCGGCTTTGTGGCAACTGTCCTGTGGGATAAGACGTATCTGCTGAAACACCGCGACTGGCACTGCCGGGTTCATCCAAAGCGACCACCCAGGGTTTGGATTGATCGCGCGATCTCGAGACCCATTCGGTCAGCGTATCTCGGACCTCATTGAAATTCTGATTACCGGTTTGAACAGATGCGCCGGTGAGGGCTGATTGGCTGCCGAGCAATGGCCCATAGCGCTGCTCCCATTCACCTGGATAGGTATGCAGCACGCGCAAATGACCATACGGATCAATCTGCTCCAGATAAGTCAGCGTCTGCCGGGCTGTTTCGGTGGACAGCGTGTACTCCTCCCCGAGGTTCCAATTCAGCGCCAGATGATGGCCAAAGCGCGCGATCAGTTCGCGATAGTATAGCTGCCGCTCCGGTCCGAACGCGCCGCCATCCATAAGCTGATCATTTTCTGTTTCCATCGTCTTGAAGTGCAGGAACAGACCGAGTTGATCCGCATAAGAAAATACCCGCTCCCATTGGTCGAGCTTCGAGACATCAAACCGGTCATGATGAACACCTTGGTCCCATTGCGCGTTGCGCCCCAAACCATTGTACTCGGTCAAAGAGACTCTCAAGAGATGCGGAAAAATATTCTCGTCATCTCCACCCAGGCTAAACGTCAGGAACGAGACCGTATTCACCCCTTGCCCCGCAAGGTACGACCAGGCACCGAGAAGCTCTTGCCCCTTTGTGCTCTGCCAAACGAACGCATCCGCCCCGGTGGCGGAACTGAAATCATCGAGATGAGGCCACCAGTCCTTACGACGGTCGCCGCGATTGGGCGTCGCGTCAAAGTCCTCATAGGCGAGTGTGTTCTCAGGCGAGTCAGCGCCAACTTTAAAGAACGGATCGCCATTAGAGAATTGCAGGTAGTGTTCGCCTTGGTAGCTCAAACGTCCACGATCAGGCGCACGAAAATCGTTTCCGGATTTCGTACTGCCGCCGATTGAGAACGATCCCGTTACGCCGTCCAGATTCGCGACCGGCGTACCACCACCATTCAGCGCGACATTCGCACCTTCTTGAAACGAGATCTCATACGTCCAGCTGCCGGTTTGACCGGGTGTGAAATGCACGCGCCATTTGTTGCCGCTGGTACAGCTGGTCTCGGCCGCATCGCCGCACGCTGCAAAGTAACCGGGCACGCGCAAACTCTGACCGCCCTGAGTGAACGTTACATCGAGGGCGAAATCGGTAAACGGATTAGCGGTGCCGGATTCATCCGCTTCGGGGCCGTCCAGCGTCAGCGTGATGGGGTGCCAGATCTCGGTCTCCCCAGAGAATGACACAGCTTCTGGCGTCGCTGGAGGTGGCGGCGGCGGGGAAGCAGGCGGCGGTGTGCTCGGCTGCCCTCCAAGCGGTGGAACGGGCGGAGTCTCGTCACCGCTACCACCGGAGCAACCGACCAGGCACAAAGACAATACAATTCCAGACGCGCAACTGCGAACAAAACTCATGGTGAATCCCCGACTCAACAGACTGAATTATTGAAATCGAGGAAAACGTATGGTCGGACGATTACTCAAATTAAAACCCATCAAGGTGAAATTCTGATCCGATCTCAAACACTCTTTTACCTTACCAGCATGAGGGCAATCTGGAGCGTTAGCCTTACGAGCTTCACCTCATATTTTTTGTTTAAAAAACGGATATTTAGAGGGCCATCAGGATGCCTTTGAGCACTCTTTGGAAAGAACGCCAGGCAGGCGTTCAAACCGCATCAAACGGACCATACAAATATGTATATCTAAGCGCGACTTAATGTGTGCCCTCGGTCAAATCGCACAAACTGACGAAGGAGAAAGCGAAGTCGTCGCAAACTGCTTCCAGACAATTCATCTCGTTGATCGAACGATTGCCTCAATGATAATTTCTCGCCGCAGATAAACCCAAACTGCAAATGCTGCAGAGAACGGGTTCACACTAGACTGACCGCACCGGACGAAAGAAACCATTCAAGGTCAGGCGGCCTGTTCGGGGGTCGCTGGGCAGCGGCACATCATTATCGATCACGCCGCTATGCAATAGCGTGCCTGGATAGACGATCAGGCTGTTAAACGCCGCGCCGAAATCAGCGATCTGCTCAAAGTGCGGCGCCCCGTCCCGGATGTATTGTGCCGGAGGCAGACCAGAAGCGCGTACTCCGGCTTCGAGCCTGGCCTTATAGTCCGGGAAGCGCGCCTGTGTGATCCGCTCATAACCGGTCGCCTGTTGGCGATAGAATGCCGTCCCGCCATGCGCCGTATGATTGAGATAGATCATGACAGCCAGCTGGTCTTCGTCAAAGCCGTCAAAGTGCGGCAGCCGCTGAATTGGCGTCAGCTGGGTCGGATCATGCGTGACGATGGAGTACCAGGCTTGCCCCATCCAATCGCGCTTTGGTTGATCAAGATGCGCTTCTGCGAGTTGTGAAACCGTGTCGCAAAGCAGGTTGAGAAGCTCTGCCGGCGCGGTGGCGCGAATGCCCGGATAATGCGGATTGATTTGTGCAAAAGACGCTGTCGCGGCGGCTTCGACGATAATCTCGGGGTCGTTGAAATAGTCCGCAACCCTGACGACTTTCGTCCGCTCATCGCCAACCGTTTCGACGGTTGTGTCCGACAGTTGTATCTCAACCTGCTTCACCGCGAATTCCCAACAAAATCAGATGCCTGATACTGAATTTTACCTGCTTACCTGACCCTAAAAAACTGCTAGACAAAACGATAGAGCCTGAATGCGAAAAAGTGAAAAAGACGGGTCGGCCTCAAATGACAAATTCCAACGATTCCATCGAGCGCATTGTCATTGTAGGCGGCGGGTCCGCCGGATGGATGACCGCAGCGGCCCTGGCCAATGATCTTGGTCCATCATGTGATATCACTTTGATTGAATCAGAAGCCATTGGAACAGTTGGGGTCGGCGAAGCGACCATTCCGCCGATCCGGTATTTCAATCAGCGACTGGGCATCGATGAAGCAACCTTTGTTCGCGAAACGCATGGCTCGTTCAAACTGGGAATCGAATTCATTGACTGGTCGCGCCCGGGTCACGCCTATTTCCATCCCTTCGGTCACTATGGCGCCGAGTTTGATCACGTCCCGTTTTACCAGCACTGGATGCGCGAGCACCTGAACGGGGACCCAACGCCGATTGATGAATACTCCATGGCCTGGGCGGCGTCGAAAGTCGGTAAATTCTCCCATCCTCTGGCGGACCGGCGAAACGTTCAGTCACGATTTGATTATGCCTATCATTTCGATGCGACGCTCTACGCCGCCTATTTGCGCAGATTTGCCGAGGCGCGGGGCGTCACGCGGATCGAAGGACGCGTCATCGACGCGACACAGGATCCCGAGTCCGGGTTCATTTCTCGGGTCACAATGGAAGACAAACGCACCTTTGCGGCGGATCTCTTCATCGATTGTTCCGGTTTTTTTGGCCTGTTGATCGAGAAGACGCTCGAGACAGGCTACGAAGATTGGTCACACTGGCTGCCGTGCAATCGCGCGGTCGCCGCGCCCTGCGAAAAAACCTCCGCGATTATTCCCTACACCAAGTCCACAGCTAAATCGGCCGGGTGGCAATGGCGCATTCCGCTGCAGCATCGCACCGGGAATGGCTATGTCTATTGCAGCGAATATCTCGACGCCGAGGCGGCGGAGCAGACACTGCTGTCTTCACTTGATGGCGCACCGACCAGTGATCCGAAACACTTACGGTTTGTCACCGGTCGCCGCAACAAGTTCTGGAATGGGAATTGTGTTGCGATCGGACTGTCGGCCGGGTTTATGGAGCCGCTGGAATCGACCAGCCTGCACTTGATCCAGTATGGCATTATGCGCCTCCTCGCCCTATTCCCCAGCAAGGCCATGTCACCGCTTCTTGCCGAAGAGTATAATGCGCTCACCATTGCCGAATATGAGCGGATCCGGGACTTCCTGATCTTGCATTACACCGCAACACAGCGCGATGATTCAGAATTCTGGCGCTATTGCGCGAACATGCCGATCCCCGATCGGCTCGCCTACAAGATCGAGCATTTCCAGACCCATGGCATGGTGATTTCCGACGAACGGGAACTGTTCCACAATCCAAGCTGGATTGCCGTCTATTTGGGACAGGATATTGTCCCGGCGCGCGCACCCGCCATGGCTGAACATCGTGAAGGTGTGCCCGCGCAAGACCGGCTGAAAGCAATCCGAAGCGCGATGGCTCAAGCCGTTGATGCAATGCCCACCCATGAGGCGTTTATTGATCGCTACTGTAAATCCGCTTTGCAGTGAGCGTCGATGAAAGCCTGATGTTGCGGCAGCTCACCCGTCGCGCGGGCAATGAGTTTTTGCACATCCCCCAGGAAAGCGTTCAACTGCTCAGATGACAGGCGGTTGGCCATGGCGTGAAAGCTCTTCGGCATCAGCCCCTGCCCGACCATAACCTGCACCCAGCTCGACTCGCGGAACAGATCTTCCGGGTCTTTGTACAGCAGGCCATTCCCCTCAAATAAACGCATCTTATCGGTCAGGCTGTCCGGTACAGACATGTTCTTGCAATAGCGCCAGAATTCGGAGTCTTCGCGATCGGTGCGGTGATAATGCAGGATCAGGAAATCCCGGATCAGCTCATACTCGTGGCTGACCTGCCGGTTATATTCCAACTCATTCGACGGATCGAACGCCTTATCCGGAAACAATTCAATCAACTTGGATACGTTCGACTGAATGAGATGGATGGAGGTCGATTCAAGCGGTTCCAGAAACCCGCTCGCGAGTCCGAGCGAGACACAATTCTTGTGCCAGAACTTCTCTCGACGGCCGGTCGTGAACCGCAGTCTTTTAGGTGACCCGTTTGGCGCGCCATCCAGGTTAGACAGGAGCGTTTCCGTGGCCGCCTCTTCATTGATGAAGTTATCGCAGAAAACGTGGCCGTTGCCGGTGCGATGCTGCAGCGGAATACGCCATTGCCAGCCGGCATCATGTGCCGTGGCCTTGGTATAAGGCAAGAGGGGCAGCGTGCTTTCACACCCAACCGCGACCGCCCCATTGCAGGGCAACCATTGCGACCAGTCTTGATACCCGATGTCCAGCGCCTGGCCGATCAACAAGCCGCGAAAGCCAGAGCAATCAATGAACAGATCACCCGAAACATGCTCGCCATTCTCAAGTTGCACCGAGTGAATGAAACCAGTCTCCGGCGCCAGCGCAACATCGACCACCTTGCCTTCGGTTCGCGTGACGCCATTCGCCTCAGCTTGCTTGCGGAGATAGCGCGCATACAAACCGGCATCAAAATGGAATGCATAGGCCAATCCCGTCATCGACGTATTGCCGACCCGCTCCATGCGACCGAACTGGTGCGCATAGGCAGCCTTGTGATGCAGCGAGTAATCCCACAGCCCGGCGGTGTTGCCTTCAGCCCGGCTGCGCAGCCAGTAATGATGGAAATGCAGGCTGGCAAGATTGATCCCGGCATCGCCAAACGTGTGGAGATAGCTTTCGCCGACATGGCCCCAATTGTTGAACTCGATCCCCAGCTTGAACGTCCCGCGTGTCTCGCGCGCGAATTCATTCTCGTCGAGGCCAAGCACACCATTCAAGCGGCGGATTTGCGGAATCGTGGCCTCGCCGACTCCAACCGTGCCGATCGCGTCGGACTCGATCAGGGTGATCTTGACCGCCTGGCCTAATAGACGCGCCATTGCGGCGGCAGCGATCCAGCCCGCGGTGCCGCCGCCGACGATAACAACATTTTCAATGTGTTGGCTCTGCATGATTCCGTCTTAGCCTGCTCTTTGGGTCGCGCCCAGAGGACACACCCATGAATAGAAAAGGCCTGCTCGAAAGCAGGCCCTTTCCGGGAGGATTCTAACTCTCACTCAAAAGTTAGAATTTCTTGGACACCGTGATGTTGTACGTGGTGCCGTATTCCTCGTGACGGCTCGGGAAGACCACGCTCGGATCGACGGTTTCCGCTTCCGTGACAAAGGGCTCGTTGGTCAGGTTGAAGACTTCGAAATTGACCCCGAAACCTTCCAGCGGGCCTTCTTCCCACTCATACCCGATCTGCAGATCAACGATCGTCTCGGACTGCGCTTCTGCACCCGTCAGAGAGCCGTCAAACTGTGGCACTTCTGACAAGAAGCCCGAGCGGTGACGTGCACTGACACGAGTCCGCCAGCCATGATTTTCGTAATAGAGATCACCCGACCATACATTGTCTGAATAGCCCGGGATCCGGATATCATCACCCGAAATTGCACCCGACAGGCTGCTATCTGCATATGTATAGCTGGCATTGAAGCCGAAGCCTTCGAACTGCTCAGGCAGATAGTCATCCAGGCTCATCCGCAAGGTCGCTTCGATACCCGTGATCGTGCCGTCCGAGATATTCTCCGGGAAGCTGGTCACAGCCGTGGCAACTTGCGGGTTGGCCGCGACGAACGCATCCAGCGCCGGGATACCGATAGATGTCAGCTGTTCCGTAATGTCCAGCGTATCCGTTGCGGTTTCGACCCAGTCCGACAGTTCCTTGTGGAACACAGCGACTGAAAGCGCCGTTGTTGGTCCGAAATACTTTTCGTAAGACACGTCGAACGACGTTGACTGATATGGCTCTAGTTGCGGGTTACCACCACTAATATTGAAACACGGATTGATCGGCAGCGTGAACCCATCCAATGTATCCGGCACGAAGTCGCCATCAGTATCCGCACAAACCTGATTATTGATTTGGACCGTTTGGTTCGCCGCAAGATTGTCAAGGCGTGGACGCGTGACCGGCTGAGCGACCGCGAATCTCAGGATCGTATCAGGCTGTACTTCGAAGGACAGGGTCGCACTTGGCAGGAAGAATCTTTCTGACGCCCCGAGCGTTTGTTGACGCTCGCCACCGCCTTGGAGATTAGCGGTCGAGGACTGGTCAACATCCTGATACTGGAAGCCGAAATTACCGAAGACAGGAACGCCGTTAAAGCTGCTATCGATTTCAGCCATCGCATAGAAGGTCGTGATTTCCTCTTCGACCACCCATTCCGTATCGAACGTGGCTTTCTCAAGCGTATAAGTGCCGTCCGTCAGGAAGCTTGATGGATCGTAAGCAATGATATCCAGTCCGATATTGCCGGAATTGGTGCTGCCCAGGATACGGTTGGTTGGGATTGGCAATTCGCCATTCACGAAACTGGCGCCCGCCCGAATGAAATTCTCATTCGAGTCAAACGTCTTCTCACGGTCGGTATAAATCACGCCGCCTTTGAAACCGCTGATGACGCTATGATCGAGATCATATTCGGCCTCGAGGCGCAGTTGGTTGAGCTCGTCCTCGATGATTGGCTCCTTGATAAAGCCAACCTGGCCCCAACCACCCGGGTCT
>ERZ1740059.498-NODE-498-length-20600-cov-7.723777_pt1 | contig 20600 bp, 18 predicted proteins | sample MGYA00581744_ERZ1740059 | MGnify/ENA primary metagenome ERZ1740059 (study PRJEB43018, sample SAMN04849738) | marine metagenome | isolation source: floating plastic debris | place: Pacific Ocean | collected 2008-08-28 | study: EMG produced TPA metagenomics assembly... | reverse complement strand
GGGGCACTTGCGATCGCATACAGCCGAATCAGGTTAATACAGGTGCGAATCACCACAGCGGCGTCATCCTTATCTTTTTTAAATAACGCCCAGGGAGCCCGCACATCAATATATTGATTTCCCGCCGTCCACAGCGCATTTAATGTTTCGGTCGCGCGCCGAAACTCCTGGTGACGCAGATGTCCCCGCAGTTTTTCCACCAGTTCTGTACAGGTGGCCTCCAGCTCAGCTTCAGCTTCCCCAGGGGTCCCCCCCGCCGGCAGTTCCTGACTAAACTTAGACGCCGTAAATTTCAGAATTCGGTTTACAAAGTTACCCAGGTTGTCCGCCAGTTCTTTGTTGACCCGATTTTGAAACTGCTCCCAGGTAAAGGCAGAATCCGACGACTCCGGCGCGCTGGCCATCAGCATATAGCGCCAGTAGTCCGCCGGCGCAATTTCCAATGCCTGGTCAAGAAAGACACCGCGCTTGGAGCTAGTGGAGAACTTACCCCCGTAATAATTGAGCCAGTTAAAGCCCTTAATGTAGTCCGCCATTTTCCACGACTCGCGGCTACCAAGAATCGTCGCCGGCCACATGATCGTATGGAACGGCAGGTTATCCTTAGCCATGAACTGGGTGTAGTGGACCTCGTCCCCCCCTTTCCACCAGCTCTCCCAGTCGTTACCGGTCGCATCACCCCAGGCTTTTGTAGCCGACACATAGCCAATGGGGGCATCAAACCACACATAAAAAACCTTGCCATCAAAGCCGTCAGCGGGCACTGGCACCCCCCAGCTCAGATCGCGGGTAATGCCTCGGCTCTGCAACCCTTCATCAAGCCACTTAAACGCAATCGATGTGGTCAACTTTGGCCATTGGGTTTGCTGCGTCACCCAGGTGCGGACCTCATCGCTCAGCTTATCTAGCAGCAAGAACAGATGCTTAGAACTGCGAATTTCTAAGTTAGTGCTGCCCGAAATAGTGGAGCGTGGGTCAATCAGATCCGTGGGTGACAGGACCTTAGTACAGTTCTCACACTGATCTCCCCGTGCCTTATCGTAACCACAGTTAGGACAGGTGCCCGTCACATAGCGATCGGGCAAAAAACGTTTGTCGTCTAAGGAATAGATCTGGCTAATTTCCCGCTCTTCGATAAATCCATGCTCGGCCAGCTGTCGATAAAAGTGCTGGGTAAGATCATGGTTTTCTGGAGCCGATGTGCGGCCAAAATAGTCAAAGGAAAGGCCAAAGCGCTCGTAGATGTCTTTTTGCTTTTGGTACTGGCGGGTGCAAAACTCAGCCACATCTAGCTCTGCTTCTAGGGCGGCAATTTCTGCCGGGGTGCCGTGCTCGTCAGTGGCACATATATAGAGGACGTCCTCGCCTTCTTGACGCAGGAAACGTGCATACACATCGGCGGGCAGCATGGAGCCCACCAGGTTACCCAGGTGTTTAATACCGTTGATGTAGGGGAGGGCGCTGGTAATGAGGTATCGCATGCTGGGGTTGCTGTCGTTTGCCAAGGCGGTGTGCTCTATACACCCTAGCGGGTTAGGTGTGTTGGCTCAATAGTAGCGTCTGTTAACGTAGGGCAGCGTTAACTACAGATCCATTTTGAGCGGAGAAAATATTCCGTTGATGACTCCGGTGTCAAAGGCTGTAGCAGAAGCACACAACTAACAATTGATGACGTTTGTCATGGAGTGCACTCAGCAGATGATCTAGGATCCAAACCATGGGAGCGTCATCATTTCTTCCCATATATTCATGGTAATCGGCATAGCGTTATGGGCCAGACAGCGAGCACGGTAGCCAAGGCGAACGGGACAGTCCCAGCGTCGCCCTCAACATCCATCGCCACCATATCTCCTTCCATTCCAAAAACATTGCGTTACGTAGAATGGGCCTTCTTTATGGTGCTGATTCTGCGGTTAGTGCTGCTGTTGGCCAACAGACCGCTGGGGTACGAACTAGAAACTGGCGATTACATCATGTTTGGGGCCATGGGCATTATTGCCATCCTTAGCTTTTTCTTTCCCATCCATCGTCCGATGTGGCAACGGCAAGGGTACATTGGCTTAGAGATTTTTTGTCTCTTGGTTACCCGTGCATTTTCCATTTGGGGATTAGATCTGTTTCTGTATTTGGTCCTGGTCAAAAGTTGTTTTCTATTACGCCGTCGAGTCGTCATCTTTACCACAGTTGCAGCGGGTATTGCCTGGCAGCTTAGCTTTGCTCGACATCTGTTCTACCGATATTCAGTCCCCATAGAAGAGATCCAAAAAGAACTAACCGCTGCGCTAGAAGCCCCCAGGGCGCTGATGATTCTAGATACGATCATTAATAGTACAGGTCTGTACATTGCATCGAGCCTGTTGATTATTTTGTTGTGTTTAACTGTGCTGGCCGAGCGCAAAAGCCGACAGCAGGCCGCGGCCCTATCGGAAGAAGTAGAAGCCCTAGCAGCAGACTTAGAGAGAAGCCGGATTGCCCGAGACATTCACGACTCGCTGGGGCACACCCTGACCACCCTCGATGTGCAGCTAGAGGTGGCCCAAACCCTACACAGCCAAGATCCTGACCATGCATTCCAAGCTCTCAGCCGGGCTAAGACCCTATCTAGCCAGTCGCTTCAGGAGGTGCGTCGGGCGGTCTCTACCATGCGCCACGACACCTTTAATTTGTCCACAGCCCTAGCCAGCCTGGTGGAAGAAATTCAGCAAACCCACTCCTGCAATGGCTCTTCCCTAACCGTCGAAACCCAAATTAATTTACCCAGCCTGCCCCTCCAGGTCAGCCAGCAGCTGTTTTTAATCCTCAAAGAGGGACTCACCAATGTTCAAAAACACAGCCAGGCTTCAATGGTTAAACTCTGGGCCCAAACCACCCGCGAGGGGATTACGGTAGCCCTCTCTGACAACGGCATTGGGTTTTCACAACAGGAACCGAGTAAAGGCTTTGGGCTGCGGGGTATGCAAGAGCGCACCCAGCTGTTAGAAGGCCGGATGAAAGTGCATAGTACCGTTGGCAAAGGCACCTTTATTCAAGTAACAATTCCGCAGTGATTCGACCATGATCCAGCCATGATCCAGATTCTACTTGTTGACGATCAGCCCATGTTTAGGGAAGGACTGGCCTCTCTCCTGACCCTAGAGGCTGACTTTGAGATCATTGGTGAGGCCAACCATGGGGAAGAGTCAATTGCCTTGGCCGCTCAGCTGCAGCCCGATGTGATTTTAATGGATGTGCGCATGCCGGTTTGTAATGGTGTCGAGGCAACGCGCGAAATCCATCAGCGGTTTCCCTGGATTCGGATTTTGGTGTTGACCACCTTTGATGAGGATGACTATGTATTTCAATCGCTAGAGGTGGGGGCATTGGGCTATTTATTAAAAAGTACGCCGGCTAAACAGGTTGCGATCGCAATTCGCAATGTTTACCAAGGCTACAGCCAGCTAGGCCCCACCATTGCCCCCAAAGTCTTCTCCCAGGTCAAAGCCGCCAATACAACCGAGAAAGTAGAGGCTGAGACGTTATTTAACACCCGCGATGTAGAAATTTTAAAGCTGTTAGGACAGGGCCATAGCAATCGAGAGATCGCCGATACATTGCACCTGACCGAGGGCACCATCAAAAACCATCTGACCAACATTTTTAGCCAGTTAGATGTTCGAGATCGCACCCAAGCCGCCCTTTGGGCCCACCAACACCTACTACCCTAGGAAACAAAATTAATTTAGCCGTATTGAGCACACCTGTATTCACACCCCTATGACTTATCTTTCTTGTTGGCTGAAATGGTTAGCACTGGGTAGTTTTGTGGCCATAGCACCCACGTCACTAGCCCTAGCCAAGCCGGCTCTATCACCATCTGTTCCCCACGTTGCTCAAACGTCTCAAGCCAACCTTTCTCAGCATTTTCAAGCTCTAGATATAGAAGGCTCAATTATAATTTACGACTTAAACCAGAATCTCACCCATCAGCACAACCCTGAGCGTAATGCGACCCCTTTTTTACCCGCCTCCACCTTTAAAATCCTCAATTCGCTCATTGCATTAGAGACTGGCGTGATCGCCAACGATCTTTCAATTTTGACTTGGGATGGGGTAAACCGCAGTATTCCAGCCTGGAATCGTGACCACAATATGCGGACGGCTTTTCCAGCCTCAACCGTGTGGTTTTACCAGGTCCTAGCCCGCCGCATCGGGTATGAGCGCATGCAGCAATGGGCCGCTGCAGCGGATTACGGCAATCAAAACATTGGCAGCAACGACGCCATTGATACTTTCTGGCTAAACGGAGATCTGCGCATTACCCCCCAAGAACAAATTCAGTTTTTACAACGCCTGGAGAGCAACGACCTGCCATTTTCAGAGGATACAATCGCCACAGTCAAAGACATCATGATTGTTGAGCACACACCAGACTACACTATCCGGGCAAAGACAGGTTGGGCACTTGTTGGGGAAGTGGGCTGGTATGTGGGCTATGTGGAACAAAATGAAAACACATACTTTTTCGCCACTAATATTGACATTCGTGATCAGGCAGATTTAAAGAATAGGGCAGAGGTGACTCGGCGTAGTTTGGAGACTCTTCAGCTTTTGTAAAAGACGATTATAGATAGTCTGAACTGGTTTTTACGGAAGGTTTAGGAGGGAAATGCAATCATGACACTATTGCCTGACGAGCCTCTAGGGGATACACCTATCTGTTAGTAATGACCGACGCTAGAGTCTGGTAGACAAGACAAACTGCTGAAGAAAAGCTTTTCTTCAGCAGTTTGTCTTGTCTATGATCTTTTGGCTATCTAGGGCTTTCAGGGATTTTCTATGACCTGAACTATGGGAGTTTAAGCTGCTGTGCGCAGTGGCGGGCGCGGCGATGTATGAACCGTATTTACAGCGGGAATATCCCACGCCTCTGCCAGATAGCCATCCACTATTCGCCACACCACAACCGCATCCAGCTTAATTGGCTGACCGTCCCAACTCATCCTATCTTGAACGTGGGTAACAACTAGCTCATCACCAATGGGAATGTTGGTGATTGTCTCAACATGAAACGTGCCTCCGGTCACCACGGCCAGTTTCTCAAAAAAGGCCTGTAGCCCCTCTAACCCCACATAGTCACCCTGAATATGGGGCAGTTTAGGATTGAAGAAATGCCAAACAAAACCTTTCGCAAAAAGATCTGACGCGCCAGCAATGTCGTTATTGTCTAAATGCTTGTCTAATCGGTTCAAAAGAGTGATATTTGCATGTTCTCTAGTCATTATTTTCTTATCCCCCTATGGGTGTCTTGATTCAAGCATGCTCACACCGTAACGAAACGTTCAAAGCCTTCCCACAGCCAAGGGTCATTTTATTTAATGACTTTTGTCATGGCATCATCAAATAAGGTCAGTTACAACAGATACAGGTTTTGACCAAGGTAATTGCCACCCTCAAGTTGGCCATCGATGGCATAAATAATCAAACGTCGACTGGCTAAACCTGTTGAACAAGATAAAACCAGTAAAAGTTAAGCGCTGACTGCTTTTGTAGAACTCTTCATAACTATATTGCCAAGCAAAATTATGGCGCGCAACAGATCATTTCGATGGGGGCTGTTATTTTTCCTAATAGCTCTAGTCTCCACTGGATGCGTCCCATCCTTTGGATCAAATTCAGATGAGGATGACGCTGTCCCAGTAGATGTCGAAATTGATTCGGTTGTGGCGCTTGGGCGGATTGAACCTAAGGGCGAAGTGATTCGGCTGTCGGTGTCAAATGCAGCGGATAGCCGGGTTAACGAAATTCGAGTCAGCGAAGGAGACTGGGTTGAGGCCCAGCAGGTGATTGCCGTATTGCAAGGGGCAGAACGACGCCAGGCCGACTTGCAAGCTGCCCATGCCCTGGTACGACAGCGACAGGCTGAACTCACCCAGCAACAAACCGGCGATGTTAAACCCGCCGAGATCGAAGCTCAACAGGCAACCATTACGCGGTTAGACGCCCAGCTAGCTGCCCAAACAGCCCAGCGGCAGGCGGCGATTAACAAAGCTCAGGCCACCCTGCAAGAGTCTCGAGTAAACTATGAACGCTATCAGCAGCTGACGACCGTGGGTGCCACCAGCCAATCGGAGCTAGACATTGCGCTGCGGGACTACGAAACAGCCCAGGCAGATTTAGCCGTGACCCTGGCCGAGAAAGAGGAAACTGGTCGCACGCTGCGGGCTCAGCTAGCAGAAGAGCGCTCGCGACTGGCAGAACTCACCCAGGTAAAGCCAGAGGATATTGCGATCGCAACCGCCCAACTAGACCAGGCCCAAATCCAAGTGTCTCAACGACAGGCCGATCTAGATGATGTTCTCGTCCGCTCCCCCGTTGCCGGACAGATCCTTAAAATCAACACCCAAGTTGGGGAACAGGTCAACACCCAGCAAGGCATTGTGGAACTGGCCCAAACGGACCAAATGATGGTGGTGGCAGAGGTATATGAGACCGATATTCGCAAAGTGAGCTTGGGGCAGTCTGTGCAGATTACTAGCGAATATGGCGGCGTGGCCACAGAACTAAGCGGCACCGTGGACCAAATTGGCCTCCAAATCGGTAAGGCCAACTTTGGTGAATCACAACAGGCCAACCCAACGCAAGATGTCAACGCCCGTGTGGTTACGGTTAAGGTCCGCCTAGACGATGAGGCCAGTGCCCAAGTAGCCGCCTTGACCGGTATGCAGGTACGGGTAGCCATAGACGTTAAAGCATAAAAATTCGGGCGTTGCTGAACTTCGGGATGAATTGATCGGGTAGCTATTGGTACCTGGCATATCCCACAGATCGGTTCATCCCCTAAATCAACAACGCCAAAAATTTAGTTGACTAGTTTTGTTGTGATGCTAATCAAACCAATCCGCTCTCTCCTCACCCTCGAAAAACCCCTGGCCTGGGCTCAGCTGTCCCATCAAAAAGTACGCCTTACTGTTGCCATCACTGGCGTCAGCTTTGCCAACATTCTCATGTTCACCATGATGGGTCTGCAAAGCCTCATCGCCGATGGTACCACTACCCTACATGAGCACCTCAAGGGCGATCTCTTTTTAATGTCATCGTTCAGCCCCAGCCTTAGAATACCGATGGCATTGCCCCGCGCGTATCTAATTCAGGCCCACGGGATCAAGGGGGTGACAACGGCAGCACCGCTGTATCTCAATATGGCCAACTGGACAGACCCCAGCCAGCTCAACCAGTTACCGGATGATGAAAACCAAGGAGACATTTTTGGGAATCAGGTGCGGGTGATTGCGTTTAATCCGTCCCAACCTGTCCTGAATATCCCTGAGGTCGATCGCTATCAAGGGCATTTGAGTGCCGCTAATTCGGTGCTGTTTGATCGGCTCTCCCAGCCCTCTCTAGGGGAGATTCCAGAATTATTAGCCGCCTCTGGCGAGGTGCAAACCCTGATGGCAGGTCGTCGGGTCCACGTTGTGGGGTTATTTAGCCTGGGCAGTACCGTGATCGAAAAAGGGACTGTCGTCATGAGCGACTTAAACTATGTCCAGTGGTTTGGTGAAACGGCTCTAACCCATGTCACCCTAGGCGTTTTAACCGTAGATCCCAACAGCGACATTAACGCAGTCCAAGCCCAGCTAAAAGCCCATCTCCCCACCGACAAGGTCACGGTTTTAACCCTGGATGAACTGATTGAAAAGGAGCATCAGTTTACCCAAAATGACCCCATTGGCATTATTTTTGGCTTTGGTAGCGTCGTTGGTTTTGTTGTCGGTATTGTGATCGTGTATCAGGTACTGTACACCGATATCAGCGATCACCTACCAGAATACGCCACCCTCAAGGCCATGGGATATAGCGACGGTGCTCTACTGCGGGTGGTGCTACTAGAGGCGCTTTTATTAGCGATTCTGGGGTTTATTCCGGGGTTTGCCACCTCCCTCGGGCTCTATCAGGTGTTGACCACCCTGACCCGGATTCCGCTGATCATGCAGGGTACGGTGGCACTACAGGTGTTTGTGCTCACCCTGGTGATGTGTAATGTGTCAGGTGCGATCGCAATGCGACGTCTTCAATCCGCCGACCCTGCCGATGTCTTTTAGCCCCGTTCTCAAAACAACACCATGACACCTACGGTAACAATCAACAACCTCAGCCATACCTTTGGCAAAGGCTCACTCCGCCGTCCAGTGCTTACGGACATCAGCCTGGAACTTTACCCAGGAGAAATTGTGTTACTAACGGGGCCATCGGGTAGCGGTAAAACTACCCTACTCACCCTGATGGGTGCCTTGCGCTCAGTCCAGGAAGGCAGCCTACGCATTTTTGATCAAGAACTCCGAGGCGTACGCAAACGCAGGCTAGTGCAGCTACGTAACCAAATTGGCTTTATCTTTCAATCTCACAATTTGCTAGATTGTCTCACCGCTGCCGAGAATGTGGGCATGGCCTTAAAGCTACACAATATATCACTGCCAGAGCGGCGCAGACGAGCTAACAATATTTTACAAACCGTGGGCCTGGGTGACCATAGTCATAAATATCCCACTCAGCTGTCTGGCGGTCAGAAACAGCGCGTTGCCATCGCCCGTGCCCTCGTCTCTCAACCTAAAATTGTCTTGGCCGATGAACCGACAGCTGCGCTAGATAGCCACTCAGGGCGTGATGTTGTTACCCTAATCCAGCAGTTAGCCCACCAGCAACATTGCACCGTCTTGATGGTTACCCACGACGTTCGCATTCTCGATATTGCCGAGCGCACCCTACACATCGAAGATGGGCAGTTAAGTTAGTCAAGCCCGCTTACGCTATCGGCGGGAATGATTCTAGCAAAGTCATCAGGGCGTGCAAAAATCTTTTTCCAAAAAGAGCCGATAGCGTTCCACCCACCATAGCCAGTGCCACTGTCCCAGCAATATTCCAGAGGGTTAATGTCGGCATGGATAGGGCCAAGGGAATCAGAACAAGCACCAAGCCAGCCATTGCCCCCCATAAAAACTGATAGGCGACGTCCGCTAACGTCCGCTGGTTTGAAATATCTTCTTTGGGGGGCATGGTAAAAATCGTCCTTTATTAAGTCGTCAAGTTTGGTTGGGCAAGGCTGTTGCGCCAGAAAATCTCCTGGGGCTATGCTAGCAAATTAAACGTTGTGTCCGCCGCACCTACGGGTCGCTTATCTGACCGGATAGGGTATGGCTAGGAAATAACCCATCTAACAAAGGGTAATCTGCGTAGGAGAATACTACAGCCAAAGCAAAGCGGAATCCCAAGCAGGGTTACCAGACCAAATTTAGCTAGTGGCGCCATGGAAAGATCAGCCATTGCGAATTGAAGATAGAGAACGATTAAAATATGAATGAGATAAACCGCATAACCATTATTAGAGAGGCTTTTCATAAATTTCCCTTGAAAGTCAACTTTTTCACGAAACAAAATCAACAGCCCTAGACAAAGTCCCACACAAATTGTCGCTTCCCAGCCGCTCCAAACCAAAGACCGCCAGCCCCAGCCACCCCCTGCCAGTACATCAGCCAGAAAAAGCCGTTCTCGCCCCAGACTATAGGCATAGCGCAGCAGTGCGGCACCCAGCCCAATCTTTAGCCAGATAAACCCTTGAGCCCGACTTATTTGCCTGAGCCAGTTGTACCGATAGGCAACAATTCCTATAATAAAAAGACTGAGATACTGGGGCAGGTGGGCAACTTCGGTCGGCAAACATCCAAATAACTGAACCCATCGATCAATTGGATAGTTGATGCGAACTATAAATGTCATAACGGTTAGGCTAAATAGGTAGGTAATAATGGCCCCATGCCTCGACACGCAAAGACGCCTAAAGGGAAGCGTGACAGGCAGTTTGCGATCTTCACCAACCTGTCGCCACAGGGTATAACAGACAGCATAAAACAACAGATGAACCAGGAACCAAAGATGGGCAACTTCAAGTGTTAAGGGGCGGACATAGGCCTGACCAATAAACGCCCAGAAAGAACCTGACCGCGCAGTCAAGTGATATAACACCCAGGGAAAAACAACTAAGCTAAAAAACAGTAAGGGCAGTCCCAAGCGTTGAAACCGAGCGATGAGAAACTGCCATGGCCCCTTACGGTCATAGGCGGCTGGCAGTAGATAACCAGAGATAAAAAAGAACAGCCCCATAAAAAAAGCAGCATTGACCGCAAAAAAGGGACCGAGGACAGCGGCCCGTTCTGGGTTAAACATAGGCCAGGCACCACCAGTGGGTCCGTAGGGCTGGGCCGCATGGTGGGCCACCACCAGCATGGTTAAAAATACTCGCAGGTTATCGATAAAGATAAATCGGGTAGCAGATGCATTTCCCATGGTCACTGGCCGAGGACTGATGACGACGGACTTATGGCGACGGACTATTGAGCAGCCCCAGGGCAGTTGCGATCGCACGTTCCTTTTGCGGATCTGCTCCCTGGGCATACTCAATCGGGAATGGGACCACCACATCTGGCGTTACCCCCTCCCCCTCCAATCGCACGGTCTGATCCAGATAAACATCGGCCACCGCCACATACAACAGGCTGTCATCGGGCATAATAAACGCTCGACCGGCCGTCACCGCACCCGCAGTGGGAGTACCAACCACGGGGCCAATATCATACTGTTGAAAGCCATAGGCTAAAATCTCTTTAGCACTGCGGCTACCCCCATTCACCAGCATCACCACCGGTTTATTCCACTGACCATGGTAGGTGGATGGGGTCCGATCTCGACCAATACTTGTGACGCTGGGTCCCCTGGCTGTATAAAGCTGCAGAGCCGTCAGCGGAGCCCCACCCCACCCATCCCTAAGGTCTAGCACTAAGGCATCCGCATCTCGCAACCGACCATAAATTAGTTCATCTTCCAGCTTTTCTTGATACTGGTCCCCCGCGTAGGACCAGATATGAACATAGCCAATCTGTTTGCCCGACGTTTCAATCACCTCCACACTGTCGTCCATCACCTCCAAAAACATGGTGATGCCGTCATAGAGCTGAGGCGTCACAGTCATCTCTTTCTGACTGCTGGCACTTAGGGAAGACTGCACCTGCAGGGCCACAGGCTGGTCGGCCTTGTCTAAAAAAGATTGAATCGGATGAAACGGCTGGCCCGCTACGCTCAGTAGCTGGTCTCCCACCCGTAGCCCAGCCTTAGCCGCCGGACTCCCCTCAAAAACTCCCTTAATAAAGGTTTTACCCGCTTTCTCTCGAGTCACAATACCGATACCGGCATATTCAATTTTGCCCTCCGGAAAAGGCTCTTCTAAGCGCGCTTTAAACTCGGACACCCGTGGGTAAAAGATGCCCAACAGCTGATAATAAGCAGGTTCATCAGGGGTATATAGCTGGGTATGGGAGGTTTCTAAGGAACCTAGCATCTGGTTAATCAGAGCCGCCTTTTCTGCTCGAGACGGGGCAGCTGCCACCTGGGAACGGTACTGTTCTCCCATTGCCGACCAGTCTACGCCATTAAACTCAGGATCATAAAAGTTGTCATTCACCGTGTCCCACACAGCATCAAACAACGCTGACTGCTGTGATGCAGCAGGCATGGTCAACCGATGCAGCACGCCTAAAGAAAGTACCAATAGAGTGACTATCAAAAGCCCTTTAAACCAAAGTTTATCTCGTCTAAGAACCATTACAGTGTCCTCGAGCCTATGCCTGATCTAGCAATGTAGGTCTGAACAATTCGATCAATTTCATGACGATGCGCTGCCGGAATTCTAATGCGCATCAAACGGGGCAGCAGCAGCAGACGGGGTTGAACCCGAATAGTTAAAATATCAGGGTATGACGTCTCCCAGGTATAGGATGTCATACGCCGCCATGGGATAGCGGTATATAGAAAGCAAAGACCGTTTTCTCTTAGTTCAAGTTTGTTTAGACCAACAGAGACAATAAACAGAGCAACCATCCACCAAAAGGAAATCTTGGTAAATGCCGGTGCGATAGCACTTGAAATATCAGGAAGATCCGTAAGCGTAACGACCGAAACCCAGGTAATCACAGCCGCCACGGCAATCTCAGCTATGCCAATCCAAAACAGCATTTTATTATGCCAAGTCCGACCAGCATTGAGCAGCAAGTGACCGGCCTTTCGTTTGCGAACAGGCCAGCTCAATAGCCAGAACCCCATGCCTATCGAACAGACCAGATAAAAGAACCAAGCCATCGCAAGCCCTCAGCTGAATTAGCAACCAGCTCAAGCTTAGAAAACGCTTAGCTAGATTCCCATGACAAACGTCATTTGTAACTATGACTTTCCGATATGGCACTAATTTTTATAATAGAAGACACTTAACGTTTCTAGCGGCCATTGAGGAGAACGTATGGTGGAAAACGTATGGGTCACACTATTTGCCGTTGCTGATTTAGAGGATGAATCGGTCGATTAGACATGCTATTTGACAATATCTTGCAGATAAAATCATCCCGAGGATCAGCAACGCCCACTATTTTAGTAGGGCGTCTACCGTGATTCTTCAAAACCCTGACGGGAGCGAAACCTACTATGCAGAAATAGGCGATCGCACCTCCAAAACCCTGATGCTATTGCACGGTATCGGTGCAGACCATGCCATGTGGCAAGCCCAAATGCAAACCTATGCACAAGCAGGGTTTCACCTCCTGATACCTGACCTATTTGGCCATGGACAGTCTGCCAAATTAGGTGACATCACCCTGTCTAGCTGGCATAACCAAATTAACTGGCTTTTAACCCATTGTGCTGTAGACACCTGCACAATTATGGGGGTTAGTATGGGCGGCATAATTGCCCAATCCTTTGTCGTTGAATATCCCCACAGAGTAGAAAATCTTGTCATTGCAGACTCTTTTGGTGAACTCCGTACGTTTGAAGAGAAATTACTAGGTTTCTCTCAAATTATTGGATTTAATCTGTTTAGCCACATGGGCCGAATGGGCAAACAGCTTCTAGCCCAGGCCATGCGCCACACCTATCGGGCTAGCTATGCCCAGGCCACCCAAGACTATTTTGAAAACGTCTGTTTGACCGCAGATCTCAACCAGTTAATTTTAGCTAGAAAGGCGATTAATCGGATTGATGTTTTAGAACAACTGCAAGCTGTCGCTATTCCTGCCCTCGTCATCGTAGGTGCAGACCTGGGACAGTCATTTATTCACATCAACCAAAAGATCGCAGAGGCATTACCCAAGGCCGAGTTTATCGTCCTAGAACAATCGATGGACCCATCGAATTTGGTCAACCCAGCTGCATTTGATCACCAGGTTCTCAAGTTCTTAAACAAAACCTCAGCTTAGTAACGAAGAAAAAACTATGGCCACACAACCGTTAAAAGCAAAAAAAATTAAATTTCTTTTAGTTTGGATTATTGCCAACTCCATCGGCGGATTTCTGATCGGTTTTTTAGAAAATAATGGGGCCCAGTTTATGGCCACGCTGTTTTTCTCTGGGGCCATCATCGGCTCGTTGCAGTGGGTCGTTTTTAGATGGATGGGCACCAAGGGGCTACAGTGGACCCTTTGGCCCATTGCCAGTGCCCTAGGCTGGATTATCAGCACAGCCCTGAGTAGCTTGCCTATTAGTCTTGATAGTCTCATAGGGACATTGGTGTCTCAGACTGGACTATGGGAGGTTTTCTGGCTTAACCTACTGCTTCAGCCGATATGGATTATTTGCATGGCCATCGTCCAGAGCATGATTCTCGGCTATCGTACCCGTCGACGTGGGCGCATACTGGGTGTTTGGCTGGCAGCCAGCTGTCTAGGTGCCGCCATCCATGGGGCCACCAGTGCTGTCCTGTGTAGTCAGTTTTGTCAGACACTCCCAAGACCACTAGTGGGCATTGTCGAGGCCAAAGGCTGGGCCGTGTATGGCATTATCACCGGACTGGCTTTGTTATGGACCCTAAATCAGAGGCTGGCCAACGACAACAAATCGTTACGGCGTATATCTTGAAGCGGCTATCCTGAATGCGGAGCGACATAGCCATACTAAGAAACGCCTCTTGACACCGCTAAGGGGTATCTTACTTAAGGCTGCATTGTTTACCGGCATTTATGGTTGGTTTTTCGCTACTGCTTACACGACGTATTTTTCTAAAATTCTCCTTCGCTAGCCTGTTGGGCCAGATACCTGGATGGGACTATGGGAATGAATCAGGCCCAACCCACTGGGCTGAGCTATCCGCCGACTATCACACCTGCGGTGATGGACAGCGACAGTCCCCTGTTGATTTGGACATTACCCAGGCTAGGGATGCTGCCGTCAGTTTTGACTATCACCCCATTGCCATTGACCTTCTTAACAATGGTCGTACGCTTCAGCAAACTGGAAATAACAGCTGTACCCTCACCCTTGACAACAAGATTTACCAGCTGTTGCAGTTTCACATCCACACCCCCAGCGAACACACCCATGGCGGCACCCACTATCCAATGGAGCTGCATTTAGTCCATCGACATCCCTCCACCGGAGCATTGGCTGTTGTAGGTATATGGCTAAAACCGGGCAAAGAACAGCCAGAGTTTGCCATTCTCAATAAGCATTTGCCCCAGCAACCTGGAGAACAGATAGCTAACTCTACTGTCATAAATCCTGGGAATTTGTTGCCCAACAACCATAGCTTGGTGCGCTACAGCGGTTCCCTAACCACCCCACCCTGCTCTGAAGGGGTTACCTGGCTGGTGCTGACTACCCCCATCGAGGCATCGGCCCAACAGCTTGACACCTTCCATAATCTTTTGGGAGATAATGCCCGCCCGTTACAACGCTTCGGGGGTTAGACGGGTGGGCCGTGCCCGCCAGCGTCTCAACGGCCTAATTTTTCGCGAATTTGGGCTCGCAATGTTTGAGCGGCGGGATAATCTGGCTGGAGGGCAATGGCTTTGTCGATGGATGCGATCGCATCATCAAATCGTCTTAGTTCCCAAAGGGCCGCGCCCCGATTATTCCAGGCTTCAGCAAAATTTGGATCAATTTCCCGAGCCCGATCAAAGGCCGCCAGCGCCTCCTGGAAACGCTGTTGCTGAAACAGAATGCCCCCTTTATTATTCCAGGCCTCAATATAGTCAGGGGCCAGGGCCAGGGTTTGATCGTATAAATCCAGCGCCGCCTGGGATTGCCCCCGTTGCTCTAGGGCATAGCCTTTGCTCCATAGGGACTGGTTATGGTCGGGTGCGATCGCAAGGGCGCGTTCGCACGCTTCATTTGCGTGACCATAGTTCTGCAATTGGTTCAGGCTATAGCACTGTCCCCAATGGGCCTCGACGTTATCAGGCGTTTGGGCCAGTAGCTGGTCGTACACCTGGAGCGCCTCAGAATACTGGTTGCGATCTCGGAGCTCACTTGCCGTTACCAACAACTCATCCACAGAGGGTTTGGCAGCGGGCGCGGCTATCTTGACCGGTGCGGCTGTGCTCACGGCAGGAGATGCAGTTGGGGACGCCACCGGAGATGCAGCCGGTTTTGTCGCGCCATTCACCGTTGGAGATGCAGCTGTCGTCGGTGTCTCAGTCGTCGTCTCAGCCGGTGCCGCAACCGGTGCCGTTACGTCACTGACCGACGGCGATGCGGATGGAGCTGTCTCCACCGCTGACGGTGCTGATTCAATCGGTTGAGAGGCCAAATTAGGTGAGGCCAGATTGGAAAATGTCTGACCGTTGCGGAATAGCCCCAGCGCCACTACGGTCAACATACTCAGCCCAAGCATCGACCATCGTCCCATGGGTTTATTAAGGAGCGTGGACAAAGCCGCTGCCTTGGTAATCGTGGGCGACGATTGGGGTGATAACCGTAGCTGTAGTTTTTCTATATCCAAGGGTTGAGTCGGCGTGGATGGCATCGACTCTGTTTTAAGCGCCCCCTGGTCAAAATTAAGCCCCCCCTGGGCAGAAGATACCTTGGCAGGCAGGCCAGACACACCAACAGAGGGGCTGGCTAACGCTAGGGTCGACCCCGTGGGCAGATCATTTCCTGACAGCTCTACCAGAGGCTCGCTAGGAAGATCTGACAACGCTTGTAGCTCAGCTAATACCTCTGTCGCCGTTGAATACCGTTCGCGAAAATCATAGCGAACCATGCGAGCCAAAATCGCTTTAAAGTCCTCGCTTATATCTAGATCGGGACTGTGCCAAATCACTTCACTGGTGCGCAGGTCCCGCTTAATTAAGTGGGGAGCCGTTCCCGTCAATGCCTGGAGACACATCATCCCCGCCGCATAGATATCGCTGCTAAACCATGGATTGCCAGCCAGCTGTTCACTGGGCATATAGCCTTGGGTGCCAATGGAAATCGTTCGAGTCGCCTGACCACTGTCGCGCCGTTCGCTGACTTGCTTCACGGCCCCAAAATCAATCAGCACAATATGGTTATCAGCCCGACGATGGATCAAATTTGAGGGCTTTAAATCTCGATGAATCACCCCTTGCCCATGCACAAAAGCCAGCGGTGTGAGAATTTCGATGAGTAACTGACGGGCCCTAGCCTCGGACCATGGCTGCCCCGGTCGAATTACATCAGCCAGGGACTCTCCCTCGATTAGCTCTTGGGCTAAATAAAACTCTTGCCCGTCTTCAAAGTGCGCCAGTAACCGAGGAATTTGAGTATGCTCCCCCAGCTGATAGAGCACCCGCGCTTCTGTTTCAAATAAACGTCTGGCGGTTGCTAAGCTCTCAGCATCCTGTAAGTGGGGCTTGAGCTGCTTAATCACACAGGTGGGGTGATCGGGTAAATGTAAGTCAGTTGCTAAAAAAGTATGGCCAAAGCCTCCCTGTCCAAGGGGTTGGATCAGTTTGTACCGACCTCCGAGTGTTTCTTTAGATTTAACACCCAACAATTGCATCAGGTTCATAGGGCGGTTCCCGGCAATGCCTGAAATTGCTTTACATATAACGTTTGCTATAGGCAACGCCCCACGCTCTTGGTATAAGCATGATGGGCAGTCATCAAAAATAATTGAGTAGATGAACAGTGTCACCCTAGCGAGTCTACGGAGAACCTAGAATTGACAATAGACAGTCCCACCGACCGACCACCCGACATAGTACTCACCCGACATACCGCCCGATACCAAAATTTCCTGGCCGACGTGCCCCCTTACCCGAAACCATTAGAGTAAGATCGTCCTCAAACCAGTCGTGTAGCTTATACCCCCATGTCAGGTGCCCCGGTCGTCATTCAACTTAGCTGGCAAGATCCGGTGACGGGAGAATCCCAGTACGCCTCCCGTCAGCTGCCGGTGGCCATTGGACGGGAGGCGAGTAAAATGCCGGTGCAGCTAGAGCATTTACCCGTGTCCCATTTAGAGTTGGACCATCAGCAAGTTTCTCGATGTCACGCATTGATTTCCATAGTCAATCGCCAGCTTTACATTGCAGATCAAAGTGCCAATGGCACATTCCTAAATGGTCGATTAATTCAGCAAAGCGGTCAGGCGCTGACCCCCAAAGACACTATTAGAATTGGGCCATTTAAGCTCACAGCCGTGATTGTTGATAAGGCTGATGCTAATTCTACTGAACTAAACCGCGACTATAGCCATATGGCGAAAGGAGAGCTAACGGCTGAACCTAATACTATTTTGGGATGGCTGTTGGGTGGGGGTGTTTTACTTCTTTTGGGTATTGGTCTTTGGTTTGCTGCCCAAGCATTGCTCAACCAGGCCCGGCCTAAACCTGAGCTACCGGCAGAGTCATCTTTAAATACCTCCAATATGGAACTTGGCGCTCTTGATGAGATTCCAACAACAGTTTAAGTTTAGGCGGTTGCTGCGTCGCTGGGGGTTAGGGTTGCTCACCCTGGTGGCGTTTACCTGGTTAGGCTACGCACAACCGGCTCACTCCCAGCTCACTCCCCTAAATGCCAACCCCACAGCGCCCGTTGTGGTCAATGGCCGTAAGGTTTTAGATGTCCAAGGAGTGGGCAATTTTTCTGCCGCTGACCGGGCTCAAAGTATTAATCAGCGGCTGCAAAAAGAGTTAAAACTCTCTCAACTGCCTGAGGTTGAGGTTGTTGTAGAGGAAGACGGGCCTGTTTATCTGCAAAGTAAACATAGCGGTAATACCCTAGCAACCGTTACAGATGTGGATCTCAGTACCCCCAGCTATCCCCTTAGTCGTCAGGCACAGGATTGGGCTGAGCTCCTAGAGCCGGCCCTTCAACAAGGTCAGTGGGAGCTAGGTCCGGCTTATTTTCGGCAAGCGCTGCTCTATGGGGTAGTGGTGGTGGTGGTTGCGATCGCAATCCACCTCCTACTCCAACTTTTTGGCCGCCGCAGTTCTCGCTCTTTAAACCGATGGTTCACCGTCCCAGGTAACCCGCTAACAGTCTGGGAAAGACCGATCAAAGTCTTCTGGCAGCTGGGCATTATCGGCCTAAAAGCCGGACTATGGCTCACCGTTTTTGCCTATATCACCGGTCTGTTTCCCCAGATTCGTATTTGGCGTCACACCATTTACACCCTGCTCACCGCCGAGAGCATTGCCCTGGGCAATCAGCAATACTCTCCCCTCAGCCTGCTCCTCTTACTTGGTCTCACCGTTGGGCTCTGGTTTGCCGCCCGGCTAATTGCCCAGCTTTTCCGCATCTATATTCTCAGACGGGCCAGGATAGAGTCCCATCTCCAAGATATTCTGGGCGTTTTAATTCAATATAGCCTGCTCTTTTTAGGCATCATCATTCTGCTGCAGGCGTTTGGCATCGACGCCAGCTCCCTTACTATCCTGGCTAGCTTACTCGGTGTCGGTATTGGTTTTGGCGTCCAAAATATTACCAACAACTTTATTAGCGGCTTTATCATCACCTTAGAGCGCCCCATTCAGACAGGAGACTTTATTAAAATTGGCGACTTGGTGGGCATTGTTAAACAAGTGGGGGCCCGCAGTACAGAAATCACCACCCTAGATAAGGTCACCATCATTGTGCCCAATTCGCGATTTTTAGAAAGCGAAGTCATTAACTGGAGCCACGGTAATCCGATCTCTCGTCTACGGGTCCCCGTTAGCGTCGCCTATGGGTCTGACATTGCCCAAGTTAAAACAGCCTTGCTAGAAGCCATCAAGCATCACCCCGAAGTATTGCTGCGTCCTGAACCAGAAATATGGTTTCAAAGCTTTGGCGATAGCGCCCTAAATTTTGAAATTATGGCGTGGACCGGAGACCCCCGCAAACAGTTTCGGGTCAAGAGCGATTTGAACTATGCCATTGAGGCTAGCCTGCGTCATTACGACATTGAGGTACCCTTCCCTCAGCAGGATTTGCATTTGCGATCGCCCCAGTTAGACGAAATTTTAACCATCCTCAAGCAGCAGGCCATCGGTGTAGCCACCCCTTACAGCCACACCACAGCCCTGCAACCGACGGCAGAGCCCCCTGTCGAGCCCGTCGAGCAGCCCGTTGAACAAACATCGGAGCACCCCCTGCCTGACCTGCTAGCTAATCTCGATTTAGAAGCCTTAGCTGAAGCCATGCAGGGACCACAGGGTATCAAATTACAAACGCCCCCGGACCAGGCGTCACCAAGCTACTTTACTGGCGCAGCCGTACTGCAATGGTTGCAGCAAAATCGAGACTATACCCATGCAGGGGCCATGCTAGTGGGCCAATGGTTACTCCAGAAAGGGCTTATTTATGCCATCGCCGATGACCGAGACTTTGACGATAGTCAGGCACTTTATCAGTTCTATCAAGATTCACCTGCAGCCCAAGCCAAAAGTGTTGAATCACCCTCAAATCCTGTAATCTCAGACCAAAACGATACCGAAATCTACTCTCCTGATTTCGATTAACCCTTAATTCTTCCTTGGGTTGCGTGCCTCTACCCAACCTCTCCTCCGTTTCCCTTGCCTTCAAAACCGATGGACCTAAACTTTCGACAAGCCCAAAATAGGTCAGATCCCCCCCTCGGAGGTCGCTACCAAGTTGTAGAAAAGCTAGGTGTCGGAGGCTTTGGCCATACATTCCGAGCCCAGGACCTGCACCTGCCAGAGCACCCATTATGCGTCGTCAAGCAACTTAAACCCCAAATCGACGATGCCCAAGGACTCCAAGTCGCCCGACGCCTGTTCGATACCGAAGCAAGGGTGCTATACGAACTGGGCTCCCATCCCCAAATTCCCCACCTGCTCACCCACTTCGAAGAAAACACGGCCCAAACTCCTAAATCCATAGAGTTTCTGGGTCAAAACACCTATGTTTATAGCGATGGTTCTGTGCAAAAAGAAGAGCGCACGTTTCAGGTTCAGCTAGAGGATGGACAACCCCGCATTGTGGACTCAGCATTTGTGCGGGTAACCCAGTCTCGGTAAAGAATCGGGCGTTAATCACAACAATTTTACGGGCTCCCCTTGCAAAACTGCCATTTAGCGCTAAGCTATGGCCCAGACCAGTGTGCTACTACCTTGATACCATTGTCCAGTTCAAACACAAAACAACCCACTGCCCTGGCGCGCAAACAAGCCGCCAACTGGCAATGTAGCGCCTGTGGAAGATTGTGTCGTCGTCAGGATGAATTGGTAGATGACTTTGCCCAGCGGGTGGGTTATAAAATCGATGAGATCAAAGCTCATCCCAAACGCTGGATGCTTCATGTGACAAAGCTTTACAATGATACCCCTACTGTTTTAGACAAG
>ERZ1740059.497-NODE-497-length-20616-cov-4.666359_pt1 | contig 20616 bp, 22 predicted proteins | sample MGYA00581744_ERZ1740059 | MGnify/ENA primary metagenome ERZ1740059 (study PRJEB43018, sample SAMN04849738) | marine metagenome | isolation source: floating plastic debris | place: Pacific Ocean | collected 2008-08-28 | study: EMG produced TPA metagenomics assembly... | reverse complement strand
AAGACCTACACCTACGACGAGCGCAATCGCCTGGCGCAGAAAGATCTCCCCGGTACCGAGTTTGATGAGACCTATACCTACACCGACAACGGACTGAAAGAGACCGTTACCGATGGACGAGGCACCACCCGCTATGGCTACGACGAACAAAACCGTCTGACCGAGCGCATTGACCCCGATGGTCGCACCATTGCCTACAGCTATGACAGCGCAGGCAACCGCACCAGCGTAGAGATTCCCTCGGGAACCACCAACTACACCTTTGACGCCCAGAATCGATTAAAGACCGTTACCGACCCAGACGGTGGCGTGACTGCCTACACCTATAACGCGGTGGGTAATCTGGAGCGGACTGAGTTTCCCAATGGCACTGTCGAAACCCGTGAGTACGACGACCTGAATCGTCTGGTCTACATTGAGAACAGTGGCCCCAACGGCATTATCAACAGCTTCCGCTATACCCTGGATGACACGGGTAACCGCACTGAAGTTAATGAGCACGACGGTCGTCGAGTGGTGTATGAATACGACGATCTCTATCGGTTAGAGTCAGAGATTATTTACGAGCCCAATAGCGCTGGACCTAGCCGCATTATTGAATATGTGTATGACTACGCCGGCAACCGGGTAAGCCGAACTGACACGTGCGAGGCTACAACACTCTACACCTATGAAGATAATGACCAGTTGAAAACTGCAACCACCGATGGTGTTGTCACTAACTACACCTATGACAATAATGGCAACACCACAAGCAAGACAACGGATGGAACAACGGTTACCTATACCTGGAATGCAGATAATCGCTTGATTGGAGCAGATACCGATGGCGATGGCGTGGATGATGTGGAGAATCGCTACAACGAAAATGGTATTCGGGTTAGTCAGACGGTAAATGGTGAAGAGACTCGATTCTTAATTGACGAGAACCGTCCCTATGCTCAGGTGTTAGAAGAATATACACCAGGTGGGATTATTAAGGTTTCCTATGTACATGGAAATGATTTGATTTCTCAAGTTCGAGAAGATGAAAAGTCTTTTTACTACGTAGATGGATTAGGAAGTACAAGCGCTTTAAGTGATGAAAGCGGTAATGTTATCGAGCAATATATTTATGAAGGATTTGGTCAATTAATTAATCAGAATAATGTGCAAACCTCCAATATTTATCAATATGCTGGAGAGCAATTTGATCATGCAGTTGGAGAGTATTATCTGAGAGCTAGGTTTTATAATCCTTCAACTGGAAGATTTTCTGTAAGGGATCCATTTAGTGGATTTCTTAGTGAGCCATTCACCCTAAATAAGTACATATATGGCAATGCTAATCCAATCAGTTTTACTGATCCTAGTGGAGAGGTGGGTCTATTAAAGACTCTGGCTGGTTTTGTGGTAGCTAACGCCATTCGTGGTGCTGTTATAGGTGCCGTTGCAGTTGTTTTTAGTCCAGGCGTTCTGAAAGTTCTAGGAACTTACTCTGCTCCACAAGTAAGGAATATCTTTGATACCTTAGAACCGAATGCGCCATTGACATGGCATTTTCATAAAGTCAGTGAAATATTTTTCTTGGGCATAAATATTTTTACTGATGTTGATGTGCCAGCTGATCCCAGGAGACAATTTAGATATTTTTCACATAGGCTTAGACTTAGTGGAGGAACTGTCAGCTATGAATTGGCTTATGAAGCACGACACTAACTTCTGTTAATTGGTTGTTTTGGTGAGATGGTCTTTGTAGCCTTTTTTGAAATATAAAGCCTGCCACTAAAGACCTGGTTTGGGGATATTAGAGGGAGATCGCAAAGCCTTTGCCATAACTGCCAAAAGCTTTTGATGCTCATGGCTAACCTGAGTTGCGATCGCGGGTTTAGTAAAGTGGCACTAGGTATTGCCGGGTAGGCACAAGGCCTTACTCCTACGAGGGTATCCATTTTGTAACAAGCATTTTCGAGAAGACTGTGGATTTTTGGGTGAGATCGCGATGATTGGGATTTTGGGGTTGTGATCGCAGAGGCATTCCGCTTGATTTCAAAATTAAAGGCTTAAGACAAAGTGGCCTAAATTGTGGGCTTGCGTTTGCTAAATCCTTTGTAAATGGACACCATGGACTAAAATCAGACCAAAGTCGCTCCCCTATTATCAAAGAACATAAACCAATCAGACAAAGTAGATCGCTCATAGCATAAAAAGTCTGTTTGAAAGTCAAACTAATTTGAACATTTTTTTATAAATCTAAACTATTACGTGCTTTCATCTCAAAAGAAGTGCAGACCCATGGTGGATGGGCACATAGTTAGGCTGTCAGTCGCTTTAGACCACCCGAAAGTCCTTGTTTCAAGATTTAGATGATAGCCTTCAAGCCTTATTAACCACCAACTTACCCACCAGTCTGGCGGGGCAAGTTGAGATTAGTTTTGCTGCACCTGATGACCAATTTCAACCATCGTCGACTGTTAGTCTGACAATCAACCTTTTTCTATACGATATTCGAGAAAATCTAGATCTTAGATCTCAGGAGTGGATATATCAACGGCAAACGTCAAGTGAAGCCAATGAGGCAGAAAGACCACAGGCGACTAAAATCGCGCCTCCAGTTAGGGTGGACTGTTCTTATCTAATTACCACTTGGTCCAGTCAGGCAAATGCCAAGATCAGAGACGAGCATTATCTATTAGGAACCGTTATGCAAACCTTGTTGAAATATCGCACCCTGCCGGATTCGGTGCTAGTTGGTACCATGGCATCACAAGATTTGCCTCTGCCTACAGCGACTTTGCAAGCCAGTCAGTTACAAAGCTTTAGCGAATTTTGGCAGGCTCTTGGCGGTAAGCCAAAAGCGGCCCTAAACTACACCGTGACAATTAGTGTTCCAGTCAATGAGCCTGAGACGTCAGCCCCTCTTGTTGAGAGGAGAGAATTTGAAGTTAAGCCCTATTAACTTATCCATCGCAGTGAATGAAGATGTTAGATCCTTCAAAGTTTGCCCATTCGGTTCCACCATTTGAGGAATTTTGACCTATGCCCCAATATTTATCACCTGGCGTATACGTAGAAGAAGTCTCATCGGGAAATAAACCGATCGCTGGAGTTGGCACTAGTACTGCTGGTTTTATTGGCATTGCTCCCGATACACTTACTTACAGTTCTGAGGTTAGTCTCACCCTACCTGAAGCGGGTGAGGCCATACTATGCACAAATTTTTCGGAATTTATTCAATCGTTTGGCGATTTTGGCGGCTCTACGTCTACAATAGATACAGAGGCGGAGAACAACGATCCTCAACTTACAGGTCATTCTTTCCTAGCCCATGCCGTCTATGGATTCTTCAATAATGGCGGCACCCGCTGCTTTGTTGCAAGAGTTACAGCCTCGGATGAAATTCAGACGGCGCTGGATAAATTTGAAGAAATTGATGAGATTGCCCTTGTGGCTTGTCCTGGCATTACTTCAGGTGTAGCCCAAAGTGCTTTGATTAGTCACTGTGAGAGAGAAGAGTTGCAAGATCGATTTGCTATTCTAGATTCGCCACAGTCGCCAGCTAGCATAAATAAAGCTGGTATCCAACAAGACGGTGTTACAGATAGCAGCTACGCAGCCATCTATTTTCCCTGGATTCAGGTATTTGATCCCGCTAAGAGTGCAATTGTATCAGTACCTCCGAGCGGTCACTTAGTCGGTATCTATGCACGGGTTGATGCGACGCGGGGGGTGTTCAAGGCTCCTGCTAACGAGTTGGTTCGGGGAGCGTTGGGTGTCGAGAGAGTCGTTACAAAGGCACTACAGGCTTGTCTCGATCCTGAAGGCATTAATGCTATCCGCAAGTTAGATAGCACCATTAAAGTCTGGTGTGCTAGAACCTTAGCTGCCAATCAAGATAATGAGTGGAAGTACATTAATGTACGTCGGTTGTTTCTCTTCTTGCGAGAATCGATTGACCAGGGCACTCAATGGGCCGTATTTGAGCCTAATGATCGCGTACTCTGGGCTAAACTCACTCGCAACATCACAGCGTTTCTTACCAATGTCTGGCGAGATGGAGCCTTAGTTGGTAGTACCCCCAAGGAAGCTTTCTATGTGAAATGTGACGCGGAAACGAATACCCAAGCCGCTATTGACGCTGGGCGGGTGATCACAGAAATTGGCGTAGCGGTGAGCAAACCTGCAGAATTCGTTATCTTCCGCATTAGCCAGTGGTCTGGTACAGGTAATTAACTGGGAAGATGGATATGAAAACTCTCTCGATCCCCGGTGTTTATCTAGATGCGATACGTCTACAGCCCAAATTATCTCTATGGACAGGGGTGCCTATTTTCTTGGGCATCGGTCATTGGGATAATAATGAAGATGAGCCTAGTCTTTCCCCCAAAGCTTTTACACGGTTCGAGGATTTTGAACCGTTTTGGGTTGGCACAGATAGTTACTTGAAGGCTATCATTCAGGGCTTTTTCGTTAATGGTGGAAAGCTCTGTTACGTACTACCGATGGTAGACAATAAAGCGGATACCTTAAGGCAGCATTTGGAGCAGCTTCAACGTCTCGAAGACATCGATCTAGTGTGTGCGCCTGATCTGATCGAGTCAGGAGATTCGGTGGATGATGTAGTGGCTAAGCAAGCTCAAATTTTAGAGCATTGCATGTTGATGGGCGATCGCTTTGCCATTCTGGATGGCATGAAAAAAACTAGTCAACTTGAGCAACAAAAACAGCGACTTCAAAGTTCCTATGGTGCACTGTACTTTCCCTGGTTATCGGCTCCGGAACCCGGCACGTTAACCAGCTCATCGCCAAAAATATATCTGCCCCCTTGTGGCCATGTGGCTGGAATTTATGCCCGCAGTGATGCCAACATTGGTGTGCATAAAGCGCCTGCTAATGAATTGATTGAGGGGATTTCATCCTTGCATACCTATCTTTCAAACCCTGTTCAAACTCGTCTTAATGATGATCAAGATACGCGAGGTAGCGTTAATTTTATTCGTTCACTGCCAGGGCGAGGGATACGGATTTGGGGTGCCCGGACGTTGAGTCCAGATCCTAAATTGCGTTGTGTCAATGTGCGTCGTTTGATCATTACCGTTAGGCGATGGCTTGAGCGCCACTTAGCAAATCTGGTCTTTGAACCAAATACTTCAGATTTGTGGGCGATCGCAAAACGAGATGTCACAGTGTATCTTTCAGGACTATTGCAGCAGGGGGCCTTGAGAGGTCCGGAACCGGAAAAGGCGTTTTATGTGAAATGTGATGGAGAAAACAATCCGGCCACCGTCAGGGATGCAGGGCAATTAGTGGTGGACATTGGTTTAGCACCTGTAGAGCCGGGTGAGTTTATTCGAGTGAGGCTAGTACAAAGTGCTCATGGTAGTACTTTAGACGTTGTTTGAAGTAGTTACAGAACAGATTTAAGGAGACATAACTATGGCTGTTGGCAATCGCCGTGATCCCTATCGTGTATATAACTTTCGAGTCGAGATTGATGGCATTGATCGCGGTGGATTTCGAGAATGCACAGGACTCGACTCCACCCAAGAACCGACAGAATATCGCGAAGGTACAGACCGGGCCATTACCGTGCGTAAGCTCTCCGGCTTGGTGAAGTATTCCAATATCTCTTTGAAGTGGGGGCTGAGTGACGACACCGATCTGTGGGCATGGATTAGCAGCTCTACAGAAGGTAATACCGAACGCCGCAATGGATCTATTGTATTGATGAACGATCGCGGGGAAGAGACCGCCCGTTGGAACTTTCGTTAAGGTTGTCCCACCAGTCTGAAAGGGGCAGACTTTAACGCTTCTAGTAATGAAGTTGCCATAGAAACCCTAGAAATTGCCCATGAAGGACTGACCCGAGCCTAATGTTACAGTCCGAGTTTCCCTTTACGTTACCCCATGGCTATATTGATGCTGAAGGCACCCTCCATCGAGAAGGCACCCTGCGGTTAGCAACGGCCTATGACGAAATTGCCCCTCTTAAAGATCCGCGAGTGCAGTCAAATCCAGGCTATTTAGTCATTATTTTGCTGTCGCGGGTGGTGACGCGCCTGGGTAGTTTGGAGCAGGTAAATCCCAAGATAATTGAGTCGCTATTTGCAGCCGATTTTGCCTTTTTACAAGACCTGTATCAACGGGTTAACCAAACTGGTAGTAGTCGCCTGTTGGTGAAATGTCCCCACTGCAGTGGGGACTTTGAGGTGGAATTAGCACAAATGGGGGAGTCATGAGCTACCCCACCCAACGGCTTCGGGAGGAGGTAGCGTATCTGGCCTATCACTTTCACTGGTCCTATGACCAAGTTATGCAAATGGACCATCTGGAACGTCAGCAATGGGTCGAAGAAGTCGCCAAGATCAATCGTTCACAGTCCCAATAGAGTCCCCAAAAAAGAGATAGTACCTCATCAGTTTGGTTACTGGAGCACGCAAAGATCCGTATTTAGGGTGCAACTTTCGGGTTGAAATTCAAGGCTTGACGGTGGGCGGTTTTTCGGAAGTCACCGGTCTCCAAGCTGAAATTGAAGTACAGGAATACCGAGAAGGGGGGCTGAATGGCTATATCCATAAACTGGCTGGACCTGCCAAATTTTCCGCTAATTTAATGCTCAAACGCGGTATTGCCGACAATGATGTGCTCTGGGATTGGTACGCTGCTGTGGCCAAGGGCAATATTCAACGGCAAAACGGCTCAGTCATTTTGCTTGACCCCATAGGAGAACCGACTAAACGCTGGAATTTTATGGCGGCTTATCCAGTGAAATGGTCGGGGCCTGACCTTAAAGCGACAGGGAATGAGATTGCAGTGGAAAGTTTAGAGCTGGCTCACAAGGGTATTACTTTGGCGAGATAGAGGGGGAAGTAGATCGTGGTGATATCAAATCAATCAAAGCATGACTGGCAAACAAATCTGAATCCGACGTTGTTGGCTCGACTGACTCGCCCACAAAACCGATCTGGCATTGTCCAACCATCTTGGGCTCGGCAGATACAACGTCGCCTAAAGGGGACCGCGATCTCATCCCAAACCCTCGCCAACACCCTGCTCCAACGGCAAACTCAGCATAGTACCGATGCAGTTACCCTGCCCCCCCTGGTGTATCCACAGCGCCTCGAACCTTCGTTGGTTATGGGGATTGGTCAGCCGAAGTCAGAGGCCTCCTTTGATATGGAAAATTCAACCTTACGTCGTGCTGTAGCAACTCGTCCTGTGGTGAATCGGGCGATGCCGCCCATGTCTTTACGACCGCCTGCAGTAGACTCTTCTCCCTCCTTATTGGCTATCGAGCCAGCGAATAACCGCCCAGCCCCCAGGAATTCGCCTGTCACAACCCCAAAGGCATTGGTTCAATCGACGGTATCTCGTCCTGTTGTGCAGCCTCAGATATCGTCACTATCCTCGGTGTTGAGGCGAGCGCCCCAGTCTGGCCGTCCTAGTATTCAAACACCGTCACCCACTGTGCAACCAATGAACAATCCTGTTCTATCCAGTCTCCCTGATCCAGGATCAAAACAACCCATTGTGCAAATCCCGGCAGCGCCTCAGCCCACAGCAGCCACAAGTATTCCAACTGCCAAAAATTCGTTGCCACCATCACTGCCAGCCACTGTTTCCGTAGCTAAGCCTTCGCAGACGGCAAATGTCCCCCTGGTACAAGCCTCGTTTGCACCCGAGATTGCGCCCCAGGCAATACCGGTGGTGCATGCCCCCATCGTTAGCCCCGTAGAGCGACCGCAGGCGAGTGAAATCCAACGCTCTCTCTTACCTGCAGAGCAACTATCTGATGTAGGCTCATCCTACCCCCAACAAGATTTTCAAGAGACGGAGCTGGTGACGGCCCCTCCTGCACCAGTGGCCCCACCCCCGCAACTCCCTTTAGTCGATGAAGTGGTTGACCAAGCCTTGCGCAAATTATCTCGTCGCCTTGCGGTTGAGCAAGAACGTCAGGGAGGTCAGCCGTGGTTCTAGCAAAGCTGTTAATTCTGGTTGAGGTAAGTCCTGGTGTGTATGGAGCAGGCATCCCAGCGTTGTTTAATCCCAATCAGCTCACCATCCAAAAATCAGCAAACTGGCGGTCAGTTCCGCAGACTGGCAAAGATATCTCAGAATCTCAATTCACCCACGGTGAACCGGCAACCTTGTCCCTGTATTTATTTTTTGATACTTATGATACTCAGACAGATGTTCGACTATTGACCCGGCCCTTTTTTCATCTCACTACGGTTGAGAAGCATGGGCATATGCATCGCCCTCCCCTGTGTCTGCTGCAATGGGGGTTAAATAATTTCGACTTGGCTCAATGGTTATTACAAAGTCTGATCCAAAAATTTTCGCTGTTCTTAGAAACTGGTATCCCAGTGCGGGCTACTCTGAGCTGTACCTTCAAACAGTGGCGTTCGTCAATTATTGAAGATCTCCTGCTGAATCTTCAGTCTGCCGATGTTCCCAAAACCCACGTTGTGAAAGATGGAGATACGCTTAGCAACATCGCCGCTAAGGAATATAACGATCCCCGGCAATGGCGCGCGATCGCAACCGCCAATAATCTCAACAATCCCCTGGATTTGAAATCAGGTCAGGTGCTCCGGCTGCCTGTTTTAACCACCCGTCGTTCAAGGAGGGTGTAGGTCATGCTGAATCTGACATCAAGTCGAGTCCCCAGTTTTCAAGTTTTGGTCAACGGCAGTCCGCTACCGGCAGATGCCGCCAGGGATCTCTTAGCCGCATCCGTGCTAGAAGATACCACCGCCCCCAGCATGTTTACCCTGACCCTGGTGAATTGGGACATGAACCGCCTTAAGGTAACCTGGGCCGATAGCGACCTGATGCGTGAGGGCAACGAAGTTGAAGTGCAGATGGGCTATGTCGATGACTATAAAACCTTACTAATTGGAGAAATTACCGGACTGGAACCAGAGTTTTTAGTGGATGAAGTGCCCAAGCTAGTGGTGCGGGGCTACGACCGACGTCATCGCTTAATGCGAGGTCACCATACGCGCACATTTGTCCAGGTCAAAGACAGCGATATTGTCAGTCAGTTAGCGAGTGCAGCCGGACTCACTGCTGAAGTGACAGATACCGAGATATTAAGAGAGTATGTACTACAACATAACCAGACCGATTTAGATTTTATTCAACAACGGGCTCGGTACATTGGCTACGAGCTGTTGGTCGAGGATAAAACGCTAATCTTTCGTCCCATACAAGCCAATGAGCGGTCAGAGGTGACCCTGGACCGTGTGCAGAATCTGCTATCTTTTTGTCCCCGGCTGTCCACATTGGCCCAAGTCAGTGAAGCTCAGGTACGCGGGTGGAGTGTGCCTGACTAGACGGATTTGATTAGCCATACCGGGGCCGGTCAAGCAGGTGCCATTGTCAATGAAGCTAGCGGGCCAACCGTTGTAAAAAACAGTTTAGGCACGGTTGCTACCGTCATGGTGGATCACCCCATAGCAAATCAGGCGGAAGCGGACCAGCTTTCCCAAGGAACCTTAAAACGCAAAGCTTTGAGCTATATCTCTGGGGACGCCACCTGTGTTGGGCGGACTGATTTGCACGCTGGCATGGTGGTTGACATTGATGGCGTTGGCAAGCGGTTTGGCGGGGTGTATTATCTGCCCACAGTCACCCATACCTACAGGCCATCGATTGGCTACCGTACCCATTTCACCCTGCGGAGGAATGCTACATGATGGACTTTGCACCGTTTACCGACCTGATGCGGCCCCAGCAACATGGGGAGCGGTTTTACGGCATGACCGTAGCCATTGTCACCAATAACCAGGACCCTGATAATTTGGGGCGGGTAAAAGTTCGGTTTCCTTGGCTCTCGGATAGTGAAGAAAGCCAGTGGGCCAGGCTGGTGTCGCCGATGGCGGGTCGCGATCGCGGTTTGTATTGTTTACCTGAAGTGGATGATGAGGTACTGGTGGCCTTTGAGCACGGGATGCCAGAGTTTCCCTATATTCTGGGGGCACTGTGGAACGGTCAGGATGCCCCACCAGAAACGAATGAGGATGGTGAAAACAACAAGCGTATGCTCAAATCCCGCAGTGGCCATACCATTCGCTTAGATGACACCGATGGAGCAGAGAAGATCGAGATTATCGATGCCTCAGCCAAAAATACCATCACCCTCAACACTGCTGACAACAGTATTACCATCACCGCCGATGCTGATATTACCCTGCAATCCCAAAACGGCAAGCTTATCCTCAGCGGTAATGGCGTTGAAATTTCGTCCCAGGCGGATGTAGCCATTGAAGCCAGTCAAACCATGGCCCTCAAAGCCGGACCGGAAGTCAAGGTGGAAGGGGGGGTGATCAACTTGAACTAGCGTTTTTGTTTCCTACAGGCATCGCGCCTGATGCCCCGTCGTTTCCCTTCTACCACAACTACAAGACTTGCCCCATGGGACAACCCGCCGCCAAACAAGGAGACCAAATTATTGCCACTGACACCCATATTGTCATGGTGCCACCCCCCTCGGCTCCCCCTGTGCCGACACCATTGTCTCACCCCTTTACAGGCATTATTGATAATGGTCTGAGTAGCAACGTCAACATTATGGGGATGCCTGCCGCCACCGTTGATAGCACTGCGACAAATACACCCGCCCACATTCCCACGCCCCCCGGCACATCATTTCAGAGTCCCCCTGCTAACCAGGGGACGATCAAAGTCGGTAGTCAAACGGTAAATGTGAATGGAAAAGCGATCGCCCGTAATGGCGACATCGCTGAAACCTGCAATGACCCTGCCGATGCTCCGGTTGGTAGCGTGGTGGCGGTCGGTACCGTGTTTGCAGGAGGGTAACCCATGGCCAGTAACTTCACAGGGGTGGGGTGGCATTTTCCAGTCACCCTCAAAGATCACAAAATTCAACCGACAACGGGGGATGAGAACATCCGCCAAAGCATTTGGATGATTTTAGGAACAGCTCCTGGCGAGCGGGTCATGCAGCCTGACTTTGGCTGCGGTATCCAAGAACTGGTATTTGCCCCCGTCAGTCCCGATACTCTGGGACGATTGGTGACCGAAGTGCAGCAGGCCCTGATTCGGTGGGAGCCACGCATTGATGTGCTTAACGTCACGGCTGATCCGGTTCCTGGTCGTCCCCAAGAGATCGAGATTGCCATTGCCTACCAGGTGAGGTCTACCAATAGCCGATTCAACCTGGTGTACCCATTTTATCTAGAGTAGTACACTATGCTACCAGACCCACCCAAGCTCGATACTCGCACCTACAACGACCTGGTGGATCAGGTCGAAACCTTGGTGGAGTCAACCACCGACTGGCAAAGAGCCACCCCAGGCAAAGAGTTAGACTTCGGGGGTGCCATCATTCGTATCTTTAGCCGCATGATGGAGCGCACCATTACCCGGCTAAACCGGGTGCCAGAGAAAAATTTCCTGGCCTTTTTAGACCTGATTGGCACCCAAATTCAGCCACCAAAAGCAGCGCGAGTACCGTTAACCTTTGAGCTGGCTAGAGGAAGAGCCTTGCCAGTTATTGTACCTGCTGGGACTCGATCTGCGGCGGCATTTAAATTTGGAGAACAAAAAGAGGTTCTATTTGAAACAGAAAAAGACTTAGTCGTCACCCCTATTAAAATTTCAACATTGCTTGTTGGAGTACCGGGCAGTAATCAGGTTAGAGATCTGTCTCAAATTGCCCACCTTAATAATGCGCTCGGAGTGAAGGTTTTTGATGATTCCTTAAATTTCAATGTAGGGGCATCAGCAACTACCAAGCCTATACCGACGCAATGCTTATATGTTGGCTTTGATCGCTCTCTAGGCAATCAACCTATCTTTCTCTTTGTAGTTATAGAACCACCTGATTATCGTGAGGCTACTGGTGAAAAAAATGATGCACGAATCGCTTGGGAGTATAAAACAGATAAAGGATGGCGTCCACTAAGCCTTGCCGATGAGACGAAATCATTCAGTGAACAGGGATTATTAACCTTCATTCCACCTTCAAACTTGATTGAGTCAGAAGAGTTTGGTCAAACCCACCACTGGATTCGTGCTAGCTGGACGGGTGGACGGTTTCAGGTGATGCCGCGACTGCGGGGGCTGCTCACCAATACCACTTGGGCTACCCAGTCTGTGGGGATCGCCAACGAAGTATTGGGCTCCAGCAATGGAGAGCCAAGCCAAACCTTTCAAATAGCTCAAACCCCGGTGCTATCCGGGCAGCAGCTCTTAGTACTGGAGCGGGAAGTCCCCACGGGGCCAGAGGCCGACGCCATCATTCAAGCGTTGGGAAAAGAGGCGATTCAGCCCGTTGTCACTTTATCCGGAGAGACCCGAGGGGCCTGGGTGCAATGGCAGGCGGTGCCAGATTTTTATGGTTCTGCTGCTGGCGATCGCCACTACGTGCTGAATGCACTGACCGGCCAGATTCAATTTAGCGATGACCGGGCCGGACGGATTCCCCCCCAGGGGCGCAACAATATTCGCATTAGCTATCGTACTGGGGGTGGCCACCGAGGTAATCGCCCAGCGGGAAATGTAGTACAGTTAAAGTCGGCGGTGCCCTATGTCAAGGGAGTTACCAATCTAGAACCCTCTACTAGCGGAGCCAATGCCGAAAGCCTGGACACCGTCAAACAGCGGGGACCCAGACAACTACGCCATCGGTTTCGGGCAGCGACGGTGCAAGACTATGCCGACCTGGCCTACGAAGCCTCTTCGGAAGTGGCTAGAGCGAAGGCCATTCCCCCCACGTTTGACCTATTTCGCCAAGACTGGGTTGATCCGACTGATCCCGATGCAAGTACCCTTCCAGTAATATCTGATGATGCCGTCGATGATGTGGTGCCCCCTGGCCAGATGGAGATATTGATTGTGCCCCTAAACCAAACTCCACAGCCCACCCCTAGCCTGGGACTGATCAATCACGTTAAGGCATACCTGCAAGACCGCTGTGATGCCACCGTTACCCTCAAAGTGCGAGGCCCCACATGGCAAGCCGTCACGATACGGGTAGAGGTAGTACCCGTATCGCTACAGGCGGCGATTGGTCTGGATGCCACTGTAATTCAAAGGCTCAATGAATTTTTACATCCCCTCACAGGTGGAGCAGAGGGGCTGGGCTGGGCCTTTGGTCGTCTACCCTACAAATCGGATATTTATGCTGTATTGGAATCAATATCAGGGGTTGACCATACGCGCAGTCTCGATATTATTTTCACAGACGATCAAGGAGAGGTTTTAGACAGTGCGCCCCAAGCATCAGAACGGTTACTGGTGTATTCGGGACCCCATGAGGTAACGCTGAACTTTGAGGAGGTGAACCGCTAATGCCACTCCCCCTGCCCAACCTGGATGATCTGACCTATGAAGAGCTGGTGGAAGAGGCCATCAGCCTAATTCCTAGCCTGACGCCGGACTGGACAGATCATAACCCCAGCGATCCGGGGATGGCGCTGATCGAGCTATTTGCCTGGCTCACGGAGATGACGCTATACCGGGTGAACCGGGTCCCCGATGAGAATACCTACACCTTTCTCAAATTGTTGCGGGGGGAAGATATTTCGAAGACAACAACGCCAGACCTGAAAGCAGCCATTCGTGAAACGGTGCTGACCCTACGGCAGCGGTATCGAGAGGTAACCAAAGATGACTTTACCCAGCTTATTTTGAATGATTGGCCCCAATCACCAGAAGCTCAGAACTTTGCTCTGGCAGATCGAGAGATTGCGCGGGTGTGTTATTTGCCCAACCGTAACCTAAAGGAGTCATCAAGTGAGGAGCGTCCAGGCCATGTCAGCCTAGTGGTGATCCCTACAAACCTAAACGTTTCCCATCCGATGCCTGTAGAGGGCTTAACGGAAGCCATCCAAGCGTTTATTCAGCCGCGTTGTTTGTTAACGACCTTTGCCCATGTGGTGGAACCGGACTATGTGGATGTCACCATTAACGCCAAAATTGCGTTGAAGGAGGATGCCCGAGTGGATTTTAGTGAGAATGCTGCGGAGACGACGTATCCTGCTAGGGCTATCAGGGCATTAGGGCAGTATTTTGCCCCATTGAGTGGAGGAAGTGACAGCAACGGTTGGCCATTTGGTCGGGCGGTATACGAATCGGAGGTTTATCAGGTGTTAGACCAGCTAGAAGGAATTGATTATGTGACGGATGTGACGTTGAAATTTCAGGACCAGGAAAACCTCACTCAGGTATCCATTGGTCCGCATCAACTACCAAGAGTTGAGGTGACTATTAATCGAAAGGATATCCGGTCAGCAAAATTGGAAGGAAATGGGTAGGGGCAATGTATGACCAGTAATACTTCACACGTCAGCGCGTACCTAAAGTATCTTCCGGCTATCTTTCAGGAAGATATCAATGAGAGTGGTGTTTCGGTTTTGAGCCAGTTTTTGCTAGCGTTTGAGCATGTTTTAACCCAAAAGAAACTCGGTGAAGAGTTACCTGGCAATTTGGCTAAGCAACCAGCGCTAGGAGATATCCTAAACACTATCAATTTATATTTTGATCCTGAGAAGGCTCCGATTGGTGAAGACAGTGATACCAGGCAACCAACGATTGGCGATACTCAGGCTGACTTTTTAACGTGGCTAGCCAGTTGGGTGGGGTTAACTTTACGAGATGATTGGAACATCAAAGAACGAACACGGCTCATCGAGAAAATTGTCCCTTTATATCGACTAAGGGGGACAAAAGAAGGTTTAAGGCGGCTTCTAGAAATATATACCGGAAATAAACGGGTCAAAATCTATGAGTATCCAAAGTTCACATTTTATTTTCAAGTAGAGTTAACTTTTTTAGAAAGAGACTTTAATAATTTTCGAGCAAAGCAGCTTATTGCTCGCGCCATTATTGACCAAGAGAAACCCGCTCATACCTACTATGCATTGCGAGTAAGCTCGGGCAGAACAATTCAAATAGGTCAGACATCCACTATTGGAGAAGATACTTACTTGTCATCTCAGCCAAGTGTCAACTTAGAAACGGATGCCAACAATAGCAATTAGATGGAGAGTAAAACATGTCAAACAACCGACTTCCCAACCACGTCAAAAAGCGCTTGCAATACTATGATGGACAGTTTTTAGTTGTTCAGGATTTCCAAGCTGAGCAAAATTATCATCTAGACCGTCAGCGTCATCAAAATCGGCTACTCAGAACTCCTGGCTTACTAGAAGGGCTTGACGTTGAAGTCAATGATGATAGAAAAGGTATCAAGCTATCTTCTGGCACTGCCGTTGATTATAAAGGGCGAGTAATCATTGCCGATGATTCTCTGGCATTTCAAGGTGAGCACAAATCTTTAGTGTCGGATGGAAAATTTGAAATAGGAATTGGTAGTTATGAAGAGGTCACTACCCTAACACTGTACATCGGATATCGTGAGGTAGATGCAGAAAGAGATATTCCTTTAGATGAAGAAGAGCAAGCCCGCGAGGTTCAAAGTTCTCCACGTTGGGAAGAGCAAGCTGTTTTAGAAATAACAGATACAACCTCCAACAACAAGGATTCAATACAGCTTTGTATTATAAATACAAATGCTGATGGAAGTATTAAAAATATTGTGAGACAAGATTTTGAGTCTTATGCAGGAATTAAGTTTGGTACAGACAATCTTAAAATTCGCAGAAGACACGGAAGTAGACTAGAAATAACTGGGAATCTTAGCATCCAAGAAAGTCTTAGTGTATCTCGAAATCTCAAGGTGTCTGGAGATGTAAGCATTGGAAGTGCAAATAGTCGAGAAAAACTATCGGTAGATGGAGGTATTATCACAAAGAGTAGAGGTTTAACCTTGATCAGTTCAAACAACGAAGTTGATTTAAATATCGACGCCGATCAAATCGCATCAGAAAGAAATCAGCTGGAGCGCCAGTTAAGTGAAAACCTAGGTGCTTTAGAACAGTCTTTAGAATCAATTAGTAACTCATTATTAGAAATGCCTTCTTTCTGGGGCGGTACGGGTGAAGAAACTGCTGCCGAAATGTTGATTGCTCTATTGACTGAGATTGGAAGTAGCTCTGTTAGATATTTTGATTATAACGAGGCTCGTGATTCCGCTCGTACTAATCTTAAGACCCTAAAAATTAAAGGAATAGGTGAGATAGACTCTTCTGAAAATCTAAACATTGGAGCTATTCAAGCGATATTGTCAGACATTAAAAGAGTGTCAGAAATTCTACCTCTTTTGCTAGATGAGAGACAGAATACAGAAGACTTCACTACAGGTGTTTTTGATTATGAAACCCTAGGCATAACACTAAACGCTTCCAACAAGGAGTATTTAACGCAAGAAAATTTGATTTTTTTTCAAGAAGCAGCAAGAAATTTAGAGACAATACTGGAAGCCGTTAGTGAACCCTTGAATGCTTATAAAGCGATTGCTAAAGATATTGGAGCATATGGAATTGGAGCACGGGAAGCTGATTCACTTGTATACGACACACACAGATACCATCGTTGGCGAGTAGGCAATGAAGAAAAAATGTCTCTTGATAATTTAGGTACATTAAGCCTACTTGGAGCATTAAAATGCTCATCTTTTGGGATTGAATTTATAAAGGCCCAAAAGTGGGATTATGTTGCTTCTGATCCTACACGTAACCCTAGAAATATATCAACTATTATTACTCATAACTTCTCTTCCCCAGTCCCTGTCAAAGTGCTCATCATTACACATGGCCATGCTAGCTCAGGTACCGGAGGGGCTTTAGATGCTCCTATTTTGATTGACAATCAAATCTTTGCTCATCGTCCCCCATCTACTTTCGGATGGGGAACAGGAATAACACATATTCAATCGACTCATCCTATTCAATCTTTTGCTTTTTTTGAAGCAGAAGCAGATACAGATTACTCAATAGAATGGAGGCTAATTGCGAGGCAATCTACTCCAGTTAGAGTTGCAGGAGCTGTAATGTTTCTCATTAAGTCACCCATGGAATGATAGTAACTGTATTCTTGATTAATTGCGATCCAGATGAAAGCTAAGTTAGAAGAACGTTTGAGACTACTTAGGAAAGAGCTTCAGCAAGGCCAAAGACAGCTTAATGTGATGGAAGAGAGATATCAAGATCTCACCGAGACTCTTCTAAGAATCAGCGGTGCCATTCAAGTTTTAGAAGAATTACTTGAACAGAAAGATGGTAATGGTGAAGACTTCTTCCAAAATCCGACTTCAGAGCTACAGGAAGAGGAACAGACAGCTACAGCGGACAATTAAGTCGCAGATAAAAACTGAGTGAGTGAGCAAATGCATAAGAAATCTGGTTTAAGAAAAGAGCAAGATTTGGCTAGGGGGTGGCAGCACCGTAGTAAACCCTTATCGCCAAGCCATTTATCCCCTCATCAACTACAGCAAAAAATAGGCATCCGGGCCGTTACCAACTTGCTACAGGCAAAGCTCACCGTTGGCCAACCCAACGATCCCTACGAGCAAGAAGCCGATCGCACCGCCGCTGCCATCATGCGCATGCCCACCCCACCCGACAAAAACCTAGACGAGGACGAAGCCCCCCTCCAAACCAAACCCCAACTCCAAGCCCAAAGCACCACCCCCATCCAAGTCCCCAACAACTTCGAAACCCAACTCGCCCAACACCAAACCAGCGGCAACCCCCTCCCCACCAGCACCCGCCACTTCATGGAGCCCCGCTTCGGAGCCAACTTCAGCCACGTCCGCATCCACCAAACCCCAGCCCTCGCCGACGCCATCCACGCCAAAGCCTTCACCCACCGCAACCACATCTACTTCAACACCGGCCAATACAACCCCAGTACCCACAGCGGCAAGGTGCTTCTTGCCCATGAGCTGACGCATGTTTTGCAGCAAACAGGTGCTACTCAAGCTAGTAAGTCTCCAATCTTGAGTGGCAAAGATTCCGTCCTTCAAAAACAGGAAGCAGATACACCATTTAGCCCAGATTCACTGCAGGTAAAACAGCTTGACAGTTCAATCGTAGACCCAGTTATGGGTAGCGGATTTTATCAAGAATGGCTTACTTCGATGGAAAAAGCAGAAGAAGTTGAGAAAGAAGCTCGGAGCATAGCTCAACTTTTACCAGACAAATCAAGATTAATCTTTCTGGCAAATGAATTATGGCTTACCTGGGGGGCTGCACTTTTAGCACTTAACAAAGCTATTGGTATAGATGAAAAACGAACAGATACAGAGAGGCAAAGCGCTATCGATGAGGCGCTTGATTCCCATAATAATTTGGTCGTAATTTCAACAGATCTTGAAAAAATAAACACTAAATTTAGATTTTTGCTAGAGGCAAAAATATTTGATTTTCTTCATAGGTACGGGGTACTTAAAATTAAAAAAGCAAAAGAACTCAAAGTAAAGCTAGCCTCCGTTGCTAGGGAAGTTGGCACTTTGCAAAGAAGAATTGCTGATGCTCCTCAAGACATCCAAGATTCATTGAAACAGTTGGGCCTTAATGTTGCCATTTCTATTGCCATGACACCCTTACGAAGCGCTACTATTTCCTTGAATACGGCTATTCATGCTTATTCAATAGCTCAAGCCGCTACCATCTATCTTGATGAACTGTGGGGTCCAGATACTCCTGCACTCAATACTTTCTTAAGCAAATTATCAGCTCTTGGCAACTCTACTTCAGGAATAGCAGAAAAACTATTTGATGGGAGATCTCATCTCGAGAAGGGAGCCAAAACCTTAGGGAAAGCAACTTCTGCTTTAGGCTTCTTGCTTGACTCATGGGAAGTTGGCATAGCTGTCAATAATTATTTTGAAATGTATTCCTTATTTAAAACACTTAAGGTTCTGAATCAGAATTATGCTTCTTTACATCAAGAATATCGACAGCTAGAACCTTTGTTGCTCAACTATGAGCTCTCGATAAGGATAATCGATGGTTTGAAGCAAGCCGCCGAAGGTGCGCGAGAACAAGCAGATTCAATATAGCTCCTAAAACGATCCAATCACCCTATCTAGGTTAAGCCATGTCTGTCACACCCTCTCAATCATCCGAAGACTATCCATTTGTCCAAGAATTCGTCACCGATAACACTGGCCAAATTCAGAAAGTAGTTCTAAGTCTAAGTAACTACCAACGTTTAATAAATGCCTTAGAAGACGAAGATCTATATCAAGCCATGCAGGCCGTGCGCCATGAAACACCACTGAGTCGAGAAGCGGCACTGAAGGCTTTAGAGGACGACGATGTATGAAGGTTGAGTACTTACCAAGCTTCATTAAGGATCTCAAATCTTTAAAAGGTAGCCCTGCCTACAAACGCATCAGGGTGTTGACCTTTGAGCAGATTCCAGCCTGTGAGAGCTGGAATGAAATTCGTAACTTAAAAAAGCTGAAAACTGAAGATAGCGCATACCGAATTCGAGTTGGCGATTATCGTATTGGCCTTTTCTTCGAAAATGAAACCATCACATTTGCCCGAGTTCGCCATCGGAAAGAAATCTATCGCGTGTTTCCTTAGCCCAGATGATGTATGAACAGCGATGACCTCACTAACCAGCTATCTTCGCGATCAAAGTCCACCGCCTCGCTTGTAGTAGCTCTAAAAAGACTTGATACCATCCTCAGCATCGCCCTCCAGGCCATGGAAGCCCAACTCGGAGCCGAGACTGTTCAAAATCCCCATCGTGGCCTCTACATTGCCCCCGAAGACGTAGCCCGATTATTATCCCAAACTCCCGGCACCTCCCTACTCTGGTCCAACGCCGCAGCACCCATCCCAACAAACCCACTAAGCACTCGTCTCGCCACTCTACAAACCCGTTTCTCCCTCACCACCTTCGATCTAGACATCCTCCTCATAGCCCTAGCCCCCCTCGTAGATAGCCGCTACGATCGCATCTACGCCTACCTGCAAGACGACGTCACCAAAAAACAACCCAGTGTCGACCTCGCCCTTAACCTACTGTGCCAGAGCTTTGAAACCAAACTCGCCGCCCGCGATCGCATTGCTCCCCACAGTCCCCTCATCCACCACCAGCTCATCCAGCTGGTAGAACCCCACCCACAATCCTCACTACTTAATCAATTTCTCACCGTCGATGAACGCATGGTGGGATTCTTACTCGGCCAAAACACCCCCGACGCCCATCTACACAACTGGGTACATATTGCTCGTGAGCCTGAACTACTCGATATCCCATCGCAGAAATCTTTGCACCAAACCATTCAGAGTGTTTTGCGATCGCCTGAATCCCCTACCAATCCGCCCCTACTCTACCTATTAGGCCCCGACCCATCCACCAAGCTAGAAACCGCCACAGCCGCCTGTGCCGCCGCCGACTTGAGTCTCTTAGTCATCCAGACCGAAACCCTCATCCGCCAACAAGACATACACCTAGCATTATCACTACTCCACCGAGAAGCCACCCTACAAAATGCACTGCTATTCTGGAATAATGCCGAAGCCCTCACATCAGTTGACCAATCCAGCCTGTTGCACCATCACTTCAAAACAGGCATAATCAGCAACCAACCCAGCTTTATCTCCCTAGCATCCCAGGTCCCTAATTTACCGTTCCAGGGCACCACCATTCCGCTGCAGTTCCCTGCCCCCAGTTTTGAATTATGATCTCACTGGTGGTCCATCGCTCTACAAGATTCTGGACTAGAAGCAGATGCGATCGCCCAGC
>ERZ1740059.495-NODE-495-length-20624-cov-9.215421_pt1 | contig 20624 bp, 15 predicted proteins | sample MGYA00581744_ERZ1740059 | MGnify/ENA primary metagenome ERZ1740059 (study PRJEB43018, sample SAMN04849738) | marine metagenome | isolation source: floating plastic debris | place: Pacific Ocean | collected 2008-08-28 | study: EMG produced TPA metagenomics assembly... | reverse complement strand
AAGGGAATTAAAAATTATCAAATTGCTAGTCAAAAGCAGATTATTAAAACTCATCCCCACGTTGTACTAAGTACAAAAAAAGAACAACACTTATCTCCTCCCAATTTTATAATCATTGGACAAGCCAAGTGTGGCACATCCTCTCTTTACGATTATTTAACACAACATCCCCAAATTCTGCCTGCAATTAAAAAAGAAATCAAATTCTGGAATGTTAAATTTAATTTTGATAAAGGACTAGATTGGTATTTAGCTCATTTTCCAGCTATTTCTTCAGAAGAGAGTTTCATTACTGGTGAAGCTACTCCTGCTTACTTAGATTTCAGGAAAGCTGCTGTACCTCTCTTTCAAGAGTTTCCTAGTATGAAATTAATTGTTTTATTAAGAAATCCAGTTGATCGAGCTATTTCTCATTACTATATGCGTGTTAGAGAACACAGTGATAATCGTTCTGTAGAGAAGGTTATTTTATCAGGAGTTGAAGTCATTACTACGAAATCAGATGTGAACTCATATAATTATTGTAATATCAGCCTTTACATAAAACGCAGTCAATATATTGAAAGCCTCAGTCAATGGATGGATATTTTTCCTAAGAATCAGTTTTTAATTTTGAAAAGTGAAGATTTTTTTGCCGATCCAGCCACTACGCTTAATCAAGTATTTCAATTTTTAGGAGTAGAGCCGTACCAACTTCAAGAATATCGAAAAATCAATAAAGGTAGTTATCCTCCTATCTCTGAGTCAATGCGTCAAATTTTGAGTGATTATTTTCGACCTTTTAATCAACAATTAGAAGAATATTTGGATCAGAAATTTAACTGGAATTGACGAAATTATCTACAGAAACCTTTTTTGTAAGTATAAATACATATACGGAATGTGGATTAAACTCTTGTATGATATCTCTTGCCCACTTTAGAATAATAAACCAAAATTTTTCAAGAATTCCTAAGGAGCATCTCTATGAATAATAGTTTCTGCTTTAGCATTGTCGCTCTGGGGTCTAAATATCAACTTTTGGCTAAAGATTTAGCTAAAGATTTAGAGAAGTACTCTCCAGAAACTACAGCAGTAATCGGAACAGATAATCCTCATATATTTAAAGACTGTAGTAATGTATTTGCATTCAAACTGAAGAAAAGGGGAATTCTCCATTGCTATCATGACAAGCGATTTGTCATTGAGCAGGCATTAACGAAATTTAAACTAGTAATACAGATAGATGCTGATATAAGAATCAATGGTAGCCTACCAAAGTCGATTAATCAGTCTACAGGATTAGCAGCAGTACATATTGAAAATATGGTTGAACATGTACAGAAGTACAATCCTGAAAGACTGAGCTATCTTTGTAAGTTGTCAGATAAACTTGAGATAGATATTAATACTGTAACCTATATGGGAGAATCATTATTTGCGGTCTCCGCAGATGGAGATAAAACTTGGGAATTTCTCAGGCAATGGGATTTGATAGCTCGTTATCTAGAATTACATGGAATTCATGGTGGTTCAGGAAATGGTATTGGACTAGCGGCAGCCAAAGCAGGACTAGAAATTATTAAGCCCTCTTGGCTAGAAAGCATTAATAAAGTTAAACATCACTTTGATGCCTCTAAATTGAAATCAAGGAAAACTTTATGGAATAATTTAAGCAGCAACATAGACTTCTACTACCGCCTCAATAAAGCTAGACTTATTGCTCTTAAAGATTTCAATTTTTACTATCGGTAAATTTGTACTAAAAAGCATGTGTCGGTCGGTGTCTCAACTTAAACTACGTAAATTGTAAGTCGTCGGTTGAACTTCAACAGACACTTTTAACCGGTAAAACTATATGAATAAAAAAATAATTGCAGCACAATTTTTGAATTTAGGCAGCATTTTACAAAACCAAGCGTTCCCAGAACTATTCAAAAAATATAGAGAACATAATATCATACTACCATACATAGAAGCAGCCATTATTTCATGTTATAAATTGGCAATTTTGTTAAATCCTAATTTCTCTGAAGCTCACTATAAACTAGGTCGGCTTTTTCAGAAACAAAAAAAATGGCAAGAAGCTGCTATTGCCTTTGATCAAGCCATAAAAAACGATTGTCTGAACCTTGCTGATGCTTATCATCGATTAGGTCAAACGCTATTAAATGCAAAACAAGTTGAAGAAAGCATTATTGCCTCACGCCAAGCTATTGAGTTAGAACCCGATCGAGATAGTTATTATCTACAACTAGGAAGAGCTTTGAGTGTGAAAAGTAAAGTTTCTGAAGCGATTAAAAATTTTCAAATTGCTAGTCAAAAACAGGTTAGCCAAACTCACCCCCATGTTGTACTAAAATCACTAGAAAAACAACAGTTATCTGCTCCCAATTTCCTGATTATTGGACAGGTAAAGTGTGGGACATCTTCTCTTTACGGTTATTTAACACAACATCCCCAAATTTTGCCTGCGATTAGAAAAGAAATCCAATTTTGGCATATTGAATCTACTTTTAATCATGGTCTAGACTGGTATCTGTCTCAGTTCCCAGCTATTTCTTCAGAACCAAACTTAATAACTGGGGAAGCTACTCCTTTATATATCAATTCTCAGTCAGCAGCTGAACGTGTTTTTCAGACATTTCCCAATATTAAATTGATTGTTTTATTGAGAAACCCTATCGATCAAGTTATCTCTAATTATTATATGAGAGTCAGGGGTCATGTAGAAAACATTTCTCTTGAAAAAGCTATTGCATTGGCATTAAAGGGAACCCCTCAAGCATCAAATAGCGATTTATCTGAGATTTACGATCGTCGTTACCTAAGAAAAGGTAGATATATTGAAGTTATTAGTCAATGGATGAATCTTTTCCCTAAGAATCAGTTTTTGATCGTCAAAAGTGAAGATTTTTTTTCCGATCCAGCGACTACATTAAACCAAGTTTGTCAATTTTTAGAAGTGGAGTCTTATCAAATCCAAGAGTATCCCAAAATAAATCAAGGTAGTTATCCTCCCATTTCTCATTCAATGCGCCAAACTTTGAATGACTACTTTCGACCTTTTAATCAACAACTTGAAGAATACTTAGATAGAAAATTTAACTGGAATTCTTAATAGTCTACATATCTAAAACAATGGAAAGTTTATAACTCCATAATGCAACATGTTAATTGTATATAACAGAATATTTTGGTCGGGTTCAACTTTGCAATATAATCTAGTCAATACAGGTTTATCTTGAATTTGATTGTTACATCACCCTGAGGGTATTTTCAAATGAACGACAAACCAATTTTATCTATTGTTACTCCTACCAGAGGAAACTTTACTAACTATTGGTTTGAGCAACTGATGGCTGTCAAAGGGAACATTGAATTTATCTTGGTTTATCCACCCGGAGTACCTAAGCAACAGATTACCGATCCCCGATTTAAGATAATCACCAGCCAATTTAAGGGGGAAGTAATGCAACGTTCTATAGGACTTTTGAGTGCTTCTGGATTGTATACTCTAGCCCTTGATGATGATGATTATGTACATCCCGATGTTCTTCAAATGGTGAGTGAATACTTCACTCATTTTCCTGATAGTTGGGTATTACGGCCTAGGATGAAGAAGATTGATTTCACAGATGAAGAACGAATTCGCTGCCCTTGGGAACCAATCCCTGACTTCAAGCAACTAGATATAGCCCCTAGAAGACAAAATAATCAACCTATTCTACAAACACTTCCTATTGCTCCTGTGAATAACCGATTTGATGCTCGACTGATGACGGGAGCATATATGCGGCGCGATATGCACGGAGCGCACATCGAAAATTTTAACAATAAGGTCTGGAAAACTGAGTTAGTTCAACAAACTTTGGCAGAATTAGCCGATGTCATGAAAATCAAGGGCAACTTGTACTGGATTCCTAGCTGGAATTTAGACCGATTATTAGGATTATTTATTCAAGCTAAGTTTTTTGAAGAAAATAAAGAAGTTGGTCATTGGATGCCTGCACCAGAGCAAATTCGTTTTATTGACAGACCATCATCTCTCAAAGAATTAAGGTTTCATTTTTCCTCTGATGCTCTATTAGCAATGCGTTTCCCTCAATACGGATACTTTTGGAATCTATTCTTCGATCAATTCTGGACTGCATTAAGACAACTTTATGAATACTATATAGTTACAAAAAGCAATCTTAAGTAATAAAAATTATGAATTATGAGAAGAAAAATAATTGCAGCATATTTTTTTAAGCTGGCTAGATTTTACCAAGATCGAGTGATGTCAAGGCAAGGTACGTCTTCTCTTAAAATACGAGACTATAACGAAGCAGTAGTAATCTTATGTTACCGTTGGGCAATTAGCTTCGATCCCAATTTATCTGAGGCTCACTACCAATTAGCAGTAGTGCTGGCTAAGCAAAGAAGGTGGCCTGAAGCAGTTGCCAGTTTTCGTCAAGCTATAGAGAACAATTATCCTTATCTCTTTGGTGCTTACTTTAACTTAGGTCGAGTATTGTTGAAACTAGAGAAATTTGAAGAAAGTATTCCTGTCTTTCACCGTGCTCTTGAGTCCAAACCTAATGAGTTTTGGTCTTATATCTATTTAGGAGACGCTTTGTTTGAAACAGGTAAAATTTCTAAAGCAATTCAAACTTATCAAACAGCTCTTTGCAAAAAAATAAGTAAAACTCACTCTCACTTTAAACTACAATTGCAGAATGCTGAGCAATCATCTACTCCCAATTTTATCATTATTGGTCAAGCCAAGTGCGGGACAACTTCTCTTTATGCCTATCTAACGCAACATCCTCAAATTTTACCAGCTCTCTATAAAGAGATTTTTTTCTGGAATATAAGACATAAATTTGATCGGGGTTTAGACTGGTATTTGGCTCATTTCCCACTCATTTGTCCAGAACAAAACTTCATCACTGGTGAAGCCAGCACTAGATACTTAGATTCAATTGATGCTGCTCAACGCCTTTTTCAAGTATTCCCTAAGATTAAATTAATTGTCTTGTTGAGAAATCCAACTGACCGAGCCCTCTCTGAATATTACATGCGTTTTCGCACAAGAGATGAGGATCGCGATCTAGAAACAGCCATTTTTTCTGAATTGGAAGCTCTAACTCAGCAACGAGATGTTGACTTGAATAACTTATATTATTTGCCTCCTGGTATTTACATTGATAATATTACTAAATGGATGAATATTTTTCCTAAAAATCAGTTTTTAATTTTGAAAAGTGAAGATTTGTTTAGGGATCCAGTCACTACGGTTAATCAAGTTTTTCAGTTTTTGCAAGTAGAACAATACCAACTCAAAGAATATAAAATAAAAAATAAAGGAACCTATCGTCCTATTTCTAAATCAATGCGCAGTGCTTTGAGCGATTATTTTAGACCACTAAACCAGCAGTTGGAAGAGTATCTGGGTATGAAATTTAACTGGGATTCTGAATAAAGTGTGATCGTTGCAATATCCCGTAGTAACCAAATGAAACTACCTGTCTCAGTTAATAAATGTAAAAATACCCTGTTAGATCATTGCCAAATTATTTAAATCGGTTTTTAATATTTTGCAATAATTGTGATGATTATTTCCCATAAATATAAATACATCTTCTTAAAAACTCGCAAGACAGCCAGAACTAGTATTGAAATTTCTCTTTCTAGGTTTTGTGGTCAAGATGATATCATAACTCCAATATCTTCCAAGGATGAGGTAATACGTCAAGAATTAGGAGTATTTCCTCAAAATTATCATAACTATACCCGACCATTGAAATTTGGAGAAGAAATGCTTGAAGACGATTCAAAGTTGGGAGTTGTGGGTGAATCTCAGCTAACAACTAAATTTTGGAATCATATTAAAGCTAGTGAAATAAAAAAGCGAATAGGTACAAAAATATAGAATAGCTATTTTAAATTTTGTTTTGTGAGAAATCCTTGGGATAGGGCAATTTCTAGATATTATTGGAATATCGAAAGTACTGGTAATATAGAATCTCTAGATGAATCGTTAAGGCGAAACGATCCAAATTCCAATTTTTATATTTATACTGTAAATGGTAAGGTTGCTGTGGACTACATAGGAAAATACGAATCCTTAATAGAAGATTTGTCTTATGTCTGTGACAAATTAGGTATTCCCTTTGATAAATGGTTGCCAATGGCAAAAGCAACTGCTCGAAAAGATAGAAGACATTATTCTCAAGTATTTACTAAAGAGCAAGCTGAATTCATTAGAGAAAGATGTACCCCTGAAATTGAATTATTTGGTTATGAATTTTAGCTAAAATGAAGTTGTGTATCCATCAGGACAAACCCATCTAAATATTAAAGGTGTAGGTACGGCTTTGCTGTCTCCATTGCCTTTTACCCCTTACTCATTACCCCAACACTCCCTATCCTTGATTCAATTTTTGTAATAATTGATTAATTTCTTCCGCTTTTTCTGGTTGACGCTTTTGTAATACTTCTTTAGCTAAACCCAAGTATTGAATGGCTTCTTGTTGCTTATCCTGCTCCATACAAATTCGACTCAAACGTAAATAAGCATCAGCCTTCTTAGGTGCACGGGTAATCACTTCTTGATATTTTTCAATCGCTTCTTCTACTTTTCCTTGTTTCAACAAACTATCACCTAAGAGTAAACGAACTACATCGTTAGTAGAATTGATAGAGGTTACTTTCCGAAACACAGCTTCTGCATTCTGATAATCTTTCTCCTGGAAAAATTTAAGTCCTTTTTGAAATAAATTAGAAGTAATTAAAGTCTTCCACGCAAAATAAATCAAAAGCGTGATACTCGAAAGGACTATAATAACTGGAACAATAGTATTTAATTGCAAGTTGTCTAACATCAAAAAAAATTAGTAGTAATATCTGCTTCGATAAATCTTACTACATCCAGTACTGAAAAATCCTCGTTTGAAATCTGCTATTTAAACTCTTATCTCCCCTGGAGGAGGGGAGATAAACAACTTACTCGAGAGCTAAATAAGCCTTCAAAGCTTCAATCACCAACTCTGTCATCGGTTTACCTCGATCTTCCGATGTTTGCTTGAGTTTGCTATAAACATCATCTTTCACCGTAATTCGATGTCTCAATTTCTTGGCAATAGTAGTACTATTCTTTGCTGCTACCTGAAGCTGACTTTCTTCAGTAACGGATGCTGAATCATTGCTATTATCCGATATTCCAACAGCCTCTGTTTTCCCTTGGTAATTTGCAGCATATTCGCGAATCGCATCAAATCCAACTCTGTTGCAAAAGTCACCAAAACTTTCAGAGGTTTCACGGGATTCTTTAAAGTAAACAAACATCGGTTCTAGCTGCGTTTCCAATTCGTCAGCTTTCAACCTTTGCATGTAAGGTTCTGCTAACCGAGTTTGATTTGGCGAACCTCCCAACCACAGTTGATAAGCATTCGGAGCGCTACCAACGAAACCCAATTCTGCCATGTAGGGACGAGCGCAACCGTTGGGACAACCAGTCATCCGTACCACAAAATGCTCTTTTTGTAAACCTAATTGATTTAAAAGGGTGCGAATCCGCTCTAAAATGCCGGGAATTGCTCGTTCCGATTCAGCGATCGCCAACCCGCAGGTAGGAAGTGCGGGACAAGCCATTGCATAGCGTACTAATGGTTCAATTGTTTCCGGGTCGCTATTGATACCATGACTTTGCAGAATTTCTTCGATGGCTGGTTTTTTCTCAGGTTCGATATCGCAGAAAATCAGGTTGTGGTTGGCGGTAAGACGAATATCTAAGTTGAATTGTTCGACGATTTTCCGTAATGCGGTTTTGAGTTGAAAGGAGCCTTCGTCTTTAACTCTACCGTTGTCGATGGAAATGCCTAAAAATAGCTTTCCATCTCCTTGTTCGTTCCAACCGAGGTAGTCTTGATATTTAAATTCAGGTAATTCCTTAAAAGGTTCTAGGGATTTACCAAAATATTCTTCTACCTTGGAGCGGAACTTTTCTACACCCCAATCGTGGATTAAATATTTTAAACGAGCGTGTCGTCTTTGAGTGCGATCGCCATAATCTCTTTGAGTAGCGACAACGGCTTTAACTAAATCGAAAACGTCTGATTTTGATACGTAACAAATCTCATCAGCCGATCTCGCAAAGGTTTCTTCTTTTTTATGGGTTCTTCCTAAACCACCGCCAGCAAAAACATTGAATCCTTCCAACTCAGAATTTTCATTGGTAATTACTACCAAGGATAAATCTTGAGTATAAAGGTCAATGCTATTATCACCGGGTACCGTGACGCTTATTTTAAACTTGCGCGGCATATATTGGGTACCGTAAATCGGTTCTTCAGGGGAATCGTGAAAAATAGTTCCTGTACCGTTACGTTGACGCGCAGCTTTTACCTCGGCACTTTCTTCCCCACTGATGGCTTTTTCACCATCTAACCAAATTTCATAATAAGCGCCAGTTTGCGGCGTGAGTAAATCGGCTATCTTTGTTGCGTATTCGTAAGCGTATTGATATTGTGGTTTATTCTTAAAAGGAGCAGGAGGTGCCATTACATTGCGATTCAAGTCTCCACAGGCACCCAAAGTTGAACCCATGCTTTTAACAATGGCAGCAATTGTTGATTTGAGATTTTTCTTTAAAATTCCGTGCAACTGGAAACCTTGACGAGTAGTTACCCGCATTGTGTGGTTTCCATAATCATTGGAGAGCTTATCTAAAGTTAAATACAACTGAGGTGGAATGAAACCCCCCGGATTGCGGGTTCGCAGCATCATTTGATAATCTTTTTCTTGCCCAACGACGCGATTATCGCGATTATCTTGTTGATAAGAACCGTGAAACTTGAGAATTTGTATTGCTTCTTCACTAAAGTGAGTTGTATCTTCAAGAATCTCAGTTGCTACAGGTTCGCGTAAAAAATTGCTGCGTTCTTTGATTCCTTCAACTTTAGAGAGTTGACGGTTTGTGGTTTCGGGAGGAGCAGACTTAACCATTACAGTGGTATTGTGTTCTCGATAGGGCTTCACAGGCACCCATAAGAATTTTTTATCAGAAAAAAATTCTTATGGGAACCCTTCACATATTGCCGAGGCGCGACTTAATCGGTGTTTCAATTACCAGTTACTGTTCCAATGGCTTTTAGTTAAGATACCACCTTATCTAATACCAATTTTACTTTAAAAAAAGTTAAAGGTGTTTAATAAAAGCCGATCGCTATTACTGATTACTAGTCACTGATAAAGATGCATCCCTTCGGCTAAGTACATTCCACGGTATTCCGGTCGGAATTTAGAGGAATATTTTAATTTTATCATGCCCAAAAGCCCGATTCGCGATCGAAGCAACACTTAACAAACCGGGTATTAATGGAGTGAGGAGTTATGAGTTATGAGTTATGAGTTGAGTAATTAAACAAAAAAACTCAGTTTCTCGATCGCAATCCCGCTTTTGATGGGGAGATTTTCGGAGAAACTGGTTTTTTTTTAAAAGGCTATCCACTGGTAAATTCAAGGTAAGGTAAATGCGGTCCCTAGTCTATAAAACTCTTATGAGTATAATAAGGAGTCTAATTACAATCGTAATTGGCCGCGAGAAATGGTAGCGGGTGTTGTGTTTGTTGGCAAAATTGCGAGATAGGAAGCTTTGATAGATCAGAAGCTAAAGCCTAAGCCAGCCCCAACATTAACGGGCATTGCATCGCTATTCTCGAAGCCATCAAGTGACACGGTAGCATTACTGTAAACAACAACGCCTTTCTTAACTTGAGATTCAACACCAACACTTGCAGTTACTGAATCGTTGTTACCTAAAGGAGATGATTGACCATCTTGTTCTACGAAGCAGTAACCAACAGCACCATATAGATTAGTACCCTTTTTTATACCTAGATCGGCGGAAACTTCAGGGTTGATACAGGTTGTATCATTGTTCCACAAAACCTTGGTACGTGCCGAGATTGGAGTACCTTGAATCTTCAAACGACCTTGGACATTACCGCCAACATTAGCAGCATCGTTTTGTTGTCCGCCGTTAGTCAACTGACCGCCAATACCACCACCAACATAGCTCTCATGAAAACCTTTTCGAGGCTGTGCGGAAGCCTCACCGGCAGATAAAAGAACAGGAGCGATAAATATTGAGGATAAAGCTGAAATTGTGAGACAGGACTTAATAAGGCGTTTCATATTTGTCACCAACTATAGTAGAGGTTACTTTTACATTTATTGTCGAAAAATAATTTAAAAGGTTCCAACTTATTTGGGAATAAATTGTTAATTTGTTACCTCAAACTCTGGAATTATTCGTATATAAATATTTTTAGTCATATTCGGTTATTTTTTTTTAAAGAATAACTATAATATGACCGTTCTTTATAAAAAATGTTTCCAAAAATAAATGAAAATAAAATTATGGTAGACTCTTTAATAACTGTCACTGCAGGAGATTTATGAAGCAGTAATTTGAAATAGCAAAAACTTAATTTCTCCTGTTATTTTTTGAATTTATTTTCTGTAAATAACATCTATTTTTAGATGTAAATTTTTTTAAATCCTATAGAAACGGGAATAGGAAAAAAACTGTATCGAGATTTGTTCAAAAATCGCTGCCGGAATCTTACATATATTGATTGCAATTAATTTACGTAGAAATGACTATCAGTTATCGTAATTTTAGGTATTGAGAAACCCGGTTTATTCCAAAAAAAACCGGGTTTATTGAATGCTGATGAATGCTTGAGCCAAATTTATCAACCTCAACTGGTGAAACGCTTAATACACCCTACGTCTATTCCCTTGCTCAACTCCACAAATCGTACCTAACATCAACCATAAAAGCGTATTTAAGCGAAAATCAAACAGCGTCACATCTACAAGATTAAAAAGTATCCAACTGACAAACACTAACAAATAACTAAAAAATATTAATTTATCTTCCTTGGGGATAATTCGTAGAAATCGAACACCTTTGATAAATATCCAACCCAGCAAACCGCAAAATAATAGCGTTGCCGGAAGTCCAGTTTCAGCAGATAACATTAAAAATAAATTGTGTGGATGGCCCAACCACAAGTTCATTTGCGTTTGATATATATCCGAAAAACTACGTAAACCCCAACCAGTCCAAGGACGCTGAATAGTTAATGACCAAGCGAATTTCCATTGAGTTGTACGCATTAAAGCAAGAGGGCGATCTGGGTATAATTGGTCATTGAAGCGTGCCCAGAAGAAAGCAGGAACAACTTTACGAAATAACTCTGCAATGGTTGGAGGTGCAAAAGCAGCTAAAAGCACGCTAGTTGCAATCCCCGTAACACCCGCCACAATTAAGTGCCAACCTTGGTAAACAGCATAAGCCAAACAAGCCACCAAAGCAATTACCCATGCATTGCGAGAGTTAGTTAAAATTAACCCCACGAAATTGATAATTACCGCTAGAGAGAGGAAGAGGAGGGGATGGGGAGATTGGGAGATGGGGGGAAAGGGAGGAGAACTTTCTAACTTGTCTCCTTGTCTCCTTTTTCTAAATTTTCGCCATTCCTGCAACCATAAACCAAAACTTAAGATAAAAACGATCGCCAAATAACCAGCTAAAGTATTGGCGTACATAAAAACCGAAGCCATACGATTAGGTGGATTACCTCCGGCTACCAGGCTCCAACCCAAGATGTTAGAAACTAACCCTGAAGTACCCCATCCTAAAAATAACTGTCCGATACCGAGAATTACTACTGGTAGGGAATTTATGGTTAAAATCCAGGATATTTGTTTTAATTGTGCCGTTGTTTGGATTAAATGACTCCAACCGGCAAATAATAAAAAGAAAGGTAGTAAATTAAATAAGCCCAAAAAAGCTGTTACTTTATCGTGAGCGAAACCAATGGTAATTACCAACAATGCGCTTAAAAGAATAAATCCTCGGTAAAAGGGATTTTTAATAATCTGGCGGTATTGCCGCAGGCAGGAGATTATTGCACTTAAGAATAAACCTACGGCACCCAAAGCTGGAAATAAAGGAAAGACAAATAATCCTAATTGCAAACAATGCCAAGAAAATCGTAGTTTAGGGTCCCAATGTTGTAAATAAGACCATATACTTTTCGTCATTTATTAGTTTTGAGCCGTTATTATTAAATTGATCGCCATTCATGTTTATTTGTTGCTTAAACATAAGATATAGGGATTGTTGTCACATTCACCGGTAGAGTGACGGGCAGCCTTAAAATTTTGAAGGAAAAAACTTTGGCTTGGGTACCCGTCAACATCTTTTCATACCACCAGACTTTTTGACGGGTACCCTGCCAAATTTTTTTAGGAGAAAAAAATTTGGCAGGGAGCCCTTGACTCTTTCCTGACGATCGCCAGACTTCTCAGTTGTAAATTATATATATTCAAACAGTAATTACACTGAATCATCAAAGCAAGAACAGGAAATAAAATTATGCCATTTCCCAACATTCACCACGTGTTAAACGAATTTGAGCCAAAGTGAAGATAGTGGGAATAATTCTGCCATAATTAGTGGCGATCGCCCTCCATCCTAAATCAGCAAAAAACCAAGCCCACATCATGGGGCCAATAAATGCAAATACATTTCTCACAGCACCATAACGGGCTGCATTCATAGCCATACCGCGCCGCGCTACCTGCAAAGTAGCATAACCTTGAAACTGCTTTGCAGCAGCCGCACCACCTTTAATTGCTGCTTGTTTAGCAACTTGGTAAGTAGCGAAATGAGTTGCAAACTGACGAGCAATTTGTTTGAGTAACACTGGTTGAATCACCGAAGTTACTGCTATTGCACTGCCACCTTTAAAAATTAAACCCAAGGGATCTTTTTGTAAAGCAAGAGGCAAGGGTTCTTTAAGTTGAGATTTTATTAACTGACGCTGTACCTTTTGGGTTAACTTTCTTTTTTCTCCTACAGGTAATTTCTTCCAAACTTTTCCTAAAAGATGTAAAAAAATTTCAGCTTCTAAATCAACAGTGGTTAAATCATCATAATAAGGAATTTTTAAATATTTGCACACCTGAACTAAAGCTTCGCGGTAAGATACATACTTACTACGGCCACGCAATACCGTCATTCCATCTGCTGCAAGGAAACGAAAACGTTCCTCAAGGGCATTCAACCAAGCTTGACGACTTTGACTTTGTACTTCTATAGGCTCCGGTGTTTGAAGGTAATCCAAAGGATTAAACTTACGACTAAATAGAATTGCAGTTAAATCTTGCAACTCTTCTTCTGTAGCTAATTCTAGTGCAGCCCTTAATTCATCCAATTTGTCTAACTCCGTTCCAAACATTTTTTCCCGTACTTTATTCTACTATTAGCTTTCGGCACTCCGGCGTAATCCTTTGTACGGTTGCCTAAAACTAATAATTGTATACAACGAGCTATTGACTAATGACTGATATTGCAATAATAGGTGCCGGAATCGCGGGTTTAGTTTGCGCACAACAGTTAACCCAGAGCGGATATTCGGTAAGGGTAATAGATAAATCCCGTGGAGTCGGTGGAAGAGTTGCCACGCGTCGTTTATTTGACACAAAAGCGGATCATGGTACCTGTTATATCAAACCGAAAGGCGAAGTTTTACAACGTCTAATAACATTACTGGTTCAAAAAGGTGATTTAGAAGTTTGGACGGATACTCTTCACGTTCAAGATAATTATTCTTCTCTTGTGGCTAACCCGCAATTATCTCTTCCCTACATCGCACCCGGTGGAATGAATGTTATAGCTAAATTTCTGGCACAAGGTTTAGAAATAGATCGTTCTCAACGTGTTAACTCAATTATCCCTACTTCAGAAAACCAATGGCATTTAACAAGCGAAACGAACTTTGAATGTACAGCTTCATCTGTAGTCGTTGCTATTCCTGCACCACAAGCTGTGATGCTATTACAACCATTAGCAGGAAATTTATTAAATAATGATTTCTTTGAGCAACTGTGTAGTGTTGAATTTTACCCCACTATTACCGTAATGGCTGGATATCTCGAACAATCGCGTCAGCCTTTGGAATGGAAAGCAATTACTTTTAAGGAAAATGAAGTACTCGGATGGATTGGTTTAGATAGTAGCAAAGGTAGAAATCAACAGCAACCGCATTTTGTCATACATAGTAGCGCCGACTTCGCCGAAAAATTTTTTGAATCGGAAGATTTACAATCGGTGGGACAAAAAATCTTGGAAACCGCTGCTTCCACCTTAAACTTACAGTGGCTGAAAAATCCTCAATGGATCCAAGTACATCGCTGGCGATATGCTTTCCCCAAAAATCCCTTAGCACAAGATTGTTTAGCTGCAGAAACATCTGTACCCTTAGTATGTTGTGGAGATTGGTGTGGTGGAAATCTAATCTCTAGCGCTATAGTTTCCGGAATCGCCGCAGCACAATATATTAACAATCAACTTCAGCAGCGTGAATTGCCGGGAATTAATTTTCTTGATGCTGCTCTTTATTGATTCATTTTGAGATATTAATGTAGATACATTGCTGTTAGTTTATCTACTTATTGTGGGCTGCAATAAAACATCACCAACAGAGCAAATTTTGCGTTATTTAATTAGATAAAAAGACGTAGCAATGCTACGTCTGGGACATTCAAAATACTTCCAGGGGTAAATGATTTTCCCCTTTCATATTTGCCAAAATACTCGCAGCTTTTTCAATTAAATCTACATTGCCATTTAGAACATCATTGCGAGTCATATTGTGAATATAATCTGGAATTACTCCAAAATCTTCCAACGGAAAACCATTTTGATTACCCACACGAGTAGAGCGTCTTACAGCCATTCTTATTTGTGCATTCCGAGGTAAAGGAGAAAAACCAAGAGAATTGAATAAATCGTGATATTCCCAAACATTAGCACCACCAGCACCAGTATTTCCACTAGTTCCAAGAATTGGTCCTACCATATTATCTTGAAATCCAGCAGCAAACATATCTGTAGTGCTATAACACAAAGCATCAGTAATCAAAATGGTGGGACCAAAATATTTTCTTCCCTGTTGATTAATCTGATCAATATAATAAGAATATCCGCCAATGGGATAACCCAAAGAATAAACAGCACCTGTTTCGATCGAACGCTCAATCGAACTTTTCCAGGGTTCTGGTGCTATTTTTAAAGTTGTTGGTGTATTGATGAATTGGAATAATTCTGGTTGAATTTTATTTGTAGTGAATAACTGGAGAATAATTTCACCAGCTTCAATATATCCACCACCATTACCGCGAACATCAATTATTAAGCCATTTCTAGGTAGTTGATCTAAAACACGAATTAAATCTTGAACAAATTTCCATCGCTCATAAATCATGAAGCTGTGAATTCTAATATAACCAAATTCACCATAGAAAGTATTACGAATACTCCATTGAAAATCTGTTTCATAAAATATTTGATTATCTTCTTTAGTCTTTGGAGCAAACAAACCTTTCTTAATTTTCTGTAGCTTTATAGTTTCAAAATCAACTCCCAAAGAACCATAAGCTTTGGAATTACCCACAGATCGATCGTTTGTTTGAGCTTGAGTTTCTGGTAAATTCCATACTTGCCACTGAAAACGATGCTCGTAATGCTCTTGGTTTGCTGTTAAAAAAGAAATGTACAACCATTCTTCATCGGGAATCAAATATTTACTTCCCGAACGAAAAGTCATAGAATTTAAACTGTGAGTTTTACGTGCATGTTCGTTACTACCGTAAGTTCGCAAACCATTTAATTCAATTGCACGTTCAATTGGTATACCATTCCAATGAGTAATAATTACTCCTTTTTGAAAATTTGCATCTTCAAAATCTTCATTTACGTGAGAAACAATGTAATACCTTTGATTGTTTTCATAAAATTCCTCAATCATGAAAGGTAAAACAAAATTAATCGATTGATAGGGCATTGGAGGCATATAAACTGTATGTAAATCTCTCAATTCAGTAAATATGCTAATCATCTCCTGCTGAAAATTGAGTTCGTTCATTTTCACCAAACGATACTTCAGTAGCTTCAAACGTTGTATGGGATCTATAGCATTTCTCGCCCGTTTTAAAGGTAAATGAACGTATATATTCTCAATAAAGCTTAAAGCCTGATCGACAATTTCTTCCCTTTCTTCCCTAATCGATTGCTCAATAATTTCTTTCTTTTGTTCTTCCGTTAACCCCATCGCAGCGACTACATTTTCCAACTTATAGTCAGCCATAATTATTTATACTCCTTGCAGCCTGTGTTAGAAAGAATACAGCTATTCTTACACAAACTGATTTTTAAGGGTCAAAATTTTAATTATTTTATGGTTACAGATGTAATGTTGTAAATTTTATAGGCAAATATTGCATTGACTATAAAACGGACTTTGCGAGGAGTAATCCTCAGTGGGGGTAAAGGGGAACTACAACCCCCTCTATGCCTCAGAGCAGAAGCCCTCTTGGACTACTTTTCTAATACTCCGCTATAAGAAAATCTATGATGTAGTATTAATGATTACATTAGAAGTAATCTGTTTTCCCCACAAAAAAAGCCATTTCAACACTCGGGAGAACCCCAAAAACAACAAATCACCAAAACAAAAATACTTCTTTCTTCATGGAGCCATAGATTTGTTTTGTTTTTGGGGTTTACACAAATTTTATAATTATTGATAATTAATCTGTTTCAAAATCTTCATTTATTGAGATAAAATTGATGTTTCAAAGTATAGATATTATTGTTAATATTTTTATTTATATAGAAATCATACTTGAAAATTGAAAAAAACAGTAGTTAGTAATTTTCTATCATACTCTTGTCTGCCTGCACAAATAAATAATTAATTACTATTTTCAACGCCTCTTATTCCAACCCCGGCTATAGGATTAGCCCAAGTACAGGATGAGATTTTGGATTTTTTGATTTGTTTTAACTTTTCGGTGTTAGCGAAGCCATGCGGTTAGGTTTATTGCCAATTTTGTTGATTTTTCTAAATTAGCTTGCAGAACAAAAATACTATAAAATCTAATTATTCTGAAATAGATAATTTAATCATAATCAAATGTATTCCGAAGAGTTGCTTAAACAAGAAGATTTACAACCTTTTATTAATCAACCAGAAACTTTAATTAATCAAACTTTAGAATTTCAACTTCAGGTTGCAAATTATTTACAAACTCCACATCAGCTTTTAGAAATATTAGCTAATAATAGTTGTCATCCTCTGGTAGTAGAAGCTGCAAAATTACACGTGGATTTAGTGGGAGAAATGGTCGATAATTGGCAATTAGTTGCAGAAAATGCGATAAAAAATGCACCATTAGCAGAAAACGATAGATTAGTTGCAGAATTATTAAAAATTGCGCCAGTACCAGAATATTTGATAAGTGAATGGATACCGGGGAATAGATTAATAGAAGGTTTAGAAAATCCTTATTTACCTCAGACAGATAAAATTAAATTATTGGAAAGATTGGCGAAATCAACAATAATTGAAGAACGTTTAAAAGCAGCAGCACATCCAGATACACCGAGGGAAATATTAGAGATATTAGCAGGTGATTTAGAATTACCGATTCGGATTGCTGTAAAGTATCGAGATGATAGTTTAGAAGACGTTATTGAAGTAATTGAAAATCAGCATGAGATAGCAGCAAATTGGGAAACCTTACCGCAACAGTTGGTTGAATTAGCCGGGAGTAGATGGAGTTGGATACGTCAAGCAGTAGCGAGGAATTTTTATACACCAGTTGAAGTTTTAAGAGAATTGGTAGGGCATAAAGAGGAGAAAATACAATTGGCGATCGCTAAAAATTTAGCCACACCAGGGGAAGTGTTGGATTTGTTGGTGAATCATGGTTTTGGAGAGGTGACGAAAAGTATTGCTAAACATCCGAATGCTTCGGAGGAGAGTTTGAGAAAGTTAATTCCTCGCTGTAAAAACTATATTAAAAGAAGAATAAATTTAACTTCAAATATTTTAGAAGCATTTGCAGAACAGGATAATAAAGAATTCAATCAGTTATTAATTAACAATCCGAATACACCTACTTCAGCATTAGAAAAACTCATTATTTTTTCTAATGATTCATATTCTTGGGCTAAATTAGCAGAACATCCAAATGCACCTGTTAGTATTTTAGAACAATTAGCTAAGCATCATTATCCTTGGATAAGAATTGATGTTTATAAAAACCCGAACACACCTGAATATTTAAAAAAGAAGTTATTTAAAGAATTATCTAATTATCAACAGGTATGGGAACAACTCAAAAAAATCAAAGAAGAAGAAGAAAGTAAGCAAATCAGGTATTATGACGACTTAACTCCTGAGTATTTTCAGAAAGAATTATTAAGAGACGATGATATTCCTGTTGAAGATTATGAAATAGCACGTCACCCTAATACTCCACCTTATGTCTTAGAAAGATTAGCTATAAATGGTTATAAAAGTACAGTTGCTCAAAATCCAAACACACCTGCTTACGTTTTACATAATTTAAGTCAAAATACAGATAGACATTTAAGGCAATATATAGCAAAAAATCCTTCAACACCACGATACGTTTTAATTGAATTAATGAATAAACCCGATTTTATATATGGTGATACTTATGAGGATTTGAGTAGATTAGCTTACGAGTATCCGAACTTTCCTAACAAAGAATTATATAGTCTTTTATTAGATAAAGAAATTACAGAAGAACATCAAAAAGCAAGAAGATTTATCGCACAAAATTGTAACCATATTACTCAATTTAAAGAATATGCATTTCAATACGGGGATACACAAGCTCGTATTTCCTTAGCTGGGATGTCAGATACACCTCTACACATATTGGAAAAATTTGTTAAAGATCGCGATGCAAAAGTTCGCGCTACAGTAGCCGAAAATCCTAATTTACCTTTAGATTATTTGTTAGAGTTAGCTAAGGATTCAGGTGTAAATGTAAAAAGAGCATTAGTATCTAGTGGATATAGAGAAAATACACCTGTAGAAATTTTAGAAATACTCAAAGAAGATGAATCGGAAGACATAAGAGTTTTAGTAGCTGGTAATAGAAGTGCTACTTCAGAAATTTTAAATTATCTTGCAAATGATTCTAGTCTTCAAGTGAGGAAGAAAGTTGGTAGTAATCCGAATACTTCAGCAGAAACACTTGAATTATTATGGCGTACTGACAAAATATTTGATGTGAAAAATCATAATATACCCAGCCATATTGTGGTGGAAAAAATTGCTAGTACCTATAATGACAAAAAATTGTGCAAAATTATAGAAAATGGCATTGGAACTTATCCCCAAGTAACTGCTAAAACACTGGAAAAATTATCTTTACATAAAAATTGTATAGTTCGTTGTGATGTGGCTAAACATCCGAATACACCAATTCATATTTTAGAAGCATTAGCAGATGATAATTATAGCGTGACTCATTGGAATTTAGCATCAAATCCTAATACTCCTCCTCATGTACTAGAATATCTTTTAAATAACTGGGAATATTGTGACGGTAAGTATGACTATGGACTTTGTTGTCGTTTAGCAGAGAATACAAATACACCTATTAACACTTTAGAAAAACTGAGTCAAAGTAGCTGTTATCAAGTCATAAAAGGAGTTATAAATAATCCTAAAATATCGTTATCTACCTTGAAAAAGTTTGCTCAACAAAACTTTAGTATAAAGGCTATAACTGAAAATGAAGCTGATGTTAGCGATTATCAATCCGATGAATATTTTTTATATCAATTAAGTCGTAATCCTAAACTAACTTCTGAAATTTTAGAAATATTAGCAAATAATGTAAGTCGAGAAGTTCGTTATAGCTTAATCTATCATCCAAATATTACGACTAAAATTCAGACTATATTAGCGAATGATGAATATACTGAAATACGTCAGGCTTTAGCAATTCGTTCTAATTCTGCACCTGAAGTTTTAGAATTACTAGCTACAGATGAATCACCATATGTACGTAAAGAAGTAGCTCAAAATATCAATGTTTCCCCTTCCATATTAGAAACCCTAGCGCTAGATATTTCTCCTGATGTTCGTATGTTTGTAGCTAAAAATAGCAACACACCCACTACTGTGTTAGAACAACTGGCAAAAGATGAAGTTAGAAAAATTTCTTCCGGTGTTATAAACAATCCCAATACACCATTAAATATTAAACAAGCTCTACAATATCACTTGCGTGTAAAAATAAGTCCAACATTAAAAGGATTAACACGCTTATACAATCCCGAAACTGATGATTTATCAACATTATTATCAGAATACGTTCATTCACAAGTACCTTTCGTCAGATTCATTTCTTTAATGCATCCTTTAATCCCAATTGAGTTTCTTCAACAAGGTTCTCAATCTTTACTTTGGTGGGAAAGATATGCGGTTGCGATTAATTCTTCTACACCTTTACAAATTCGAGAAAGATTAACAGAAGATTGTAATTTTATAGTTAAAGCTGCTGCTCATGATAGTTGATAAAAATGAATTTAATTATTTGATTGTAGGGTGTGTGAGGCTTTAAAAAAATTTTAATAAGCAATGACGTAATTATCTTTATAGCGTCACGCACCATTGAGTAATTATTACACTATCGTCATTCTTGATAAATATGAAGCTCGAAACAGAACAACTTTTAGGAACATTAGAATTATT
>ERZ1740059.494-NODE-494-length-20718-cov-6.776944_pt1 | contig 20718 bp, 20 predicted proteins | sample MGYA00581744_ERZ1740059 | MGnify/ENA primary metagenome ERZ1740059 (study PRJEB43018, sample SAMN04849738) | marine metagenome | isolation source: floating plastic debris | place: Pacific Ocean | collected 2008-08-28 | study: EMG produced TPA metagenomics assembly... | reverse complement strand
GTCTTGTAGAGCGCGATGAAGATCGGGATCGTAAACAGAATAGGAATACAACCCGCCAGCGGATTGGCCTTTTCGCGCTGGTACAGCTTCATCACTTCCTGCTGACGGCGTTGGGGGTCAGCTTTGAACCGTTCCTGGATTTCCTTCATCGGCTCGGCCAGCTTTTTCATCTTGGCCATGGATTTGTAGCTTTGATTGTAGAGCGGCACGAGCGGCAGCTTGACCAGGACCACCAGGCCGATAATCGCCCAGCCAAATGAGCCAACAATGCCTTTCAGCCAGTCGAGGACGAAGAACAGGCCTTTGGTCAGGTAATAGAGCATATTGCCCCAGTCGATGGCGTCCCGGAAGCGGGGAATCCCCGCCTCGGCATAGGCATTGACGACATCATATTCTTTGGCACCGGCGAAGACCTGATTGGCGACTGTCACGGACGCGCCGGGCGCCAATTCGACGCCTGCGCCCTGGACCAGAACTTCGAGATGATTGTCTGAGTTGCGGACGCGGGCGCGGAACCCTTCGCCTTGTTCGGGCACGAGGGCCGCCATCCAGTAGAGGTCTGTCAGACCGAGCCAGCCGCCCGTTTCAGCGACGCGGACGCCGCTATCATCGGCTTTCTTTATGCCACGACCCTTGTAGAGATTATTGTAATTGCGCCAGGTCAAAGCGGTGTCGAAACTGCCCATCAGGCCAACATGAGCGAACCCGGTCTTGCGGGCTGAGCCGGGATCGGTCTCGTTGAGGAATTCCTTCCAGGCGCCATAGCGTTTGACCTGGCCGACGGGAGATAATGTGCGCGTCTCGGCTCCCAGATTGGTGACCCGGTCGGAGAAGGTGAACAGATAATTCTCGTCGACGGAGCTCGTCCGTTCGATTCGGACACCGTCCTTTTCGAGGGTCAGCGTGGTCGCATTGTCTCCGCCAAATTCGCTTTCAGCAGTTGACCAGACATCATCGCTGCCAGCCAGCAAATCGCCGCCTTCGAACCAGTTCCAGCCGACTGTGTAGCCATTTGGCGTGTTTTCGGGGCGGAGCAGGCGAAGCTCTTCCTCGCGCGCCACTGTCTTATAGTGATCTTTCAGATTGAGATCGTCGATCACCGCGCCGGTCAGATTGATCGATCCATCCACGCGGGCCGCGTTAAATGTCACACGCGACGATTCCACCAGGGCTTCATCCACCGAAACCACCACGTCTTCCAGTGGCGCATCCGGTACCTCGACCGGCGTTTCGACTCCGCCTGTCTCGGCAATCGCAGCTTCGCGCGCTTCATTGGCGCGTTTGGCCTGGGGTTCGAGGACGAAGAATTGATACCCGAACACAAACACAATCATCAGCGCCATGGCGATGATGAAATTACGCTGGTCCTGCGGGTCCATACCGTTTTGCTGATTGGGCAACATTTGCGGTGTCTATCCTAATATGAAAGTGGGGTCAGGCTGGGCCTGGCCCCACTGTGATTTGCTGCGCGTGGCTTATCAGCGCGCTTTCCATATCGTCAAGCAGCCGCTGCCAGCCAATGGTCGCAGTGTCCATGCGGGCGATAAATACATAGTCAGTCCCTACCAGACCGTGAAGAGGCAGAAGTGTCCGGGCAGCTTCGCGCAAACGGCGCTTGGCGCGATTGCGCGTTACCGCATTTCCAATCTTTTTTGTCGCCGTGAAACCGGCGCCAATCTGGGTCGAATGCTTGCGTTGACGTGCCTGGATGACCAGGCTTTTTCGGCGCTCAGATTTTCCGCCGCGAACAAAAAGAAACTGGGGCCGGTTCTTCAATCGAACGACCCCAGTTTCGGATGTATCAGTTTTTGCCATGGGAAGCCCCCGGCATGACTGCCTTAGGCAGACAGTTCCTTACGGCCTTTCGCGCGGCGGCGGGCCAGAACCTTGCGGCCATTCTTGGTCGCCATACGGGCACGGAAACCGTGGGTCCGGGCGCGCTTCAGGCGGCTGGGCTGGAATGTACGTTTCATCGGCGTCTCGCCTCAACTCAGGTGTGTTAATCTCGAAAGCGCGGCTATTACGTGCGCGAACCTGTCAGGTCAAGGGAATTCGAGCAGGATTTGCACCTCAAGTGACGCTCACGGATCAGTGATGGATCGCGACCGGACTGTGTCGTGCATCTCTTGAATGCTCGAAATATATCGGCTTCGAACAAAGTTTCGAAGGGATGACTAAATTATGCTACGCACACTTATCGCCGCTGGAGCTATGACGATGACGCTTGCTGCTGGATCTGCCGCTGCAGACGATACTGCATTGCACCAGCCCTGGGACGAGATTCTCGGTGCCTATGTGGTCGAGTCAGAAGACGGCGTAAACCGTTTCGATTATGGTGGTCTGCAGGCCAATGCCGAGGACAGCGCCAAACTGGATGCCTATTTGGAAAGCTTTGCGGATCTAGATTTCGACACTTTGGATGGCGATGAGCAGTTCGCAGCCTACGCCAACATCTATAATGCGCTGACGGTTCAATACATTGTTGGCAAGTATCCGACCAAATCGATCCGGTCAGGCTATATTGTCGGCCCCTGGAAACGCGTCTTCACCACGGTGGAGGGCGAAGAAGTCTCTCTCGATCATATTGAACACCAGATTCTGCGCGTGGAATGGGATGATCCCCGGGTGCATTATGCGGTCAATTGCGCCGCTTTCAGCTGCCCGAACCTGCAAACCGATGCGTGGTTCGGTGCCTCTCTGGATGAAGATCTCGATCGGGCCGCCCGCGCTTTTGTCAACGACCCGCGAGGTGTTACGGTCCGCCGCAATGGCACCTTGCAGGTCTCGACCATCTATAAATGGTTCCGTGAGGATTTTGGCGGCAGCAATGACGGTGTCATTGATCATCTGTTAGAACATGCTGAACCAGACCTGGCTGCAAAGATCGAAGCCAAGCGCCGGATTACAAAACACGAATATGATTGGTCTCTGAACGACGCTGAAGACCGACAAGGCTCATAACCCGCCGAGCCAGCAAGAAGGAAAAGAACAATGACGGATACTGCGGAAAAGAAACAAAGCCCGATCTGGATCAAGCTATGGCCTGTTTATATTATCATTGCCGGTCTGGCGCTGGCAGTATCGCAGGGGTGGCACCAGTATCTGACCCTGGAAAGTCTGTCCGAAAACGCGGTCTGGCTGGATGAATTGGTGCGGAACAATCTGCTTCTGGTCTTTGGGCTCTATATTCTCATCTATGCCGCAGCGACGACCTTTATTATTCCGGGCGGCGTGCTGACCATTGCCGGCGGCTTCCTGTTCGGCTTGTACATTGGGACACCCGCGACGCTCATCGGCGCAACGCTTGGCGCGTCGATCCTGTTCTTTGCCGCCAAGACATCGATTGGCAGCGTGCTGCGCCAGATTGCCGGGCCGTTTCTGGAGAAGATGGAAAAAGGGTTTAACGAGAACGCGCTGTCTTACATGTTTGCGCTGCGTCTAATCCCGATCTTTCCGTTCGCGGTGGTCAACATCGCGCCGGGCCTTCTGGGCGCCAAGTATCGCGACTATCTTATCGCCACCTTCTTTGGCATCATCCCGGGCACGCTGGCTTATACGTGGATTGGCGCCGCCATTAAAGGTACTCTGCTGGAAGGTGGAGAGGTTGATATTGGCAGCCTCGCGGCGAACTTCCTGCCCGCCTTTATAGCGTTGGGTGTGGTCTCGCTTATTCCCGTCGCCTATCAGAAAATTACCGGCCGCAAGGCCGATCCTGTGGAGGCCTAAATGTCTGACACAATTGCAACACCAGCGGCCCGGGTGGCCGAAACCGAGCTTATGGAGACAAAAACAATGACAACAGCTCCAAGTGAAACGGGCGTTAAACGCAAGCTCAAAGCCGATCTCATCGTTATAGGCGGCGGATCTGGCGGGCTATCCGCGGCGGCTGGTGCGGCAATGCTCGGTCTGAATGTCATTCTCTATGAGAAAGCCGAAATGGGCGGTGACTGCCTGAATTATGGCTGTGTGCCCTCCAAGGCGCTGCTGACCACGGCGAAATATGCTCAGACCGCTCGCGAGAGCGCCAAATATGGCGTCAGCGTTTCAGAACCCACGGTCGATTGGGAACAGGTCAAGGCGCATGTCCGTAAGGCCATCGACACGATCGCGCCCGTCGACAGTCAGGAACGGTTCGAAGGCCTCGGCGTCACCGTGATCCGTGAGCACGCAAAATTTGCCGATCCAAAGACGATTGTCTCGGCGACGACAGAAGCGACGGCGCGTCGGATCATTGTTTCGACTGGATCGACGGCATTCATTCCGCCGATCCCGGGCTTGAGTGAAACACCGTATATCACGAACGAAACGGTCTTTTCACTGCCGGATCAGCCTAAGCATTTGATCATTCTTGGCGGCGGTCCGATCGGGATGGAAATGGCGCAAGCCTTTCATCGGCTTGGTTCGGACGTGACGGTCATTGAAATGGGCCGCGCCATGGCGCGCGCCGATGCCGATCATGCCACAATCGCCGTCGACGCGATCCGCGAAGAAGGCGTCACCATTCTTGAAGGTCATAAAGCGGTGAAGATTACCGGCACCGAGGGCAGCATTTCTGTCGACACAGAAAGCGAAGATGGCACGCAGATCGTCCAGGGCACCCACCTTTTGGTGGCTGTCGGACGCCGCGCCATGCTGGACGGGCTGGAACTCGAAGCCGGCAAGGTCGATTTCGATCGCAGCGGCATTCAGGTCAGCGACAAGCTGCGTTCGGTCTCAAACCCGCGGGTCTGGGCCCTGGGCGATATTGCTGGCCAAGGACAGTTCACGCATCTGGCAGGCTGGCACGCCTCTGTCTTCATCCGCCGTGCTTTGTTCAAACAGGGCAGCAAGGCGAGCGATCTGCCTTTGCCGTCCGTGACCTATGTCGCCCCGGAAGTGGCGCAGGTCGGGCTCACCGAAGCGGAAGCGCGCGAGCAATATGGCGACAGCGTCACGACCTCGTCTTTCCCGTTCCATGAGAATGACCGGGCGATTGCAGAGGGCAAAACCCTCGGCGAGGCCAAACTGGTGATCCGCAAGGGTAAGATTCTCGGCGCGTCGGTTGTGGGCGACGGTGCGGGCGATATTGTCCAGATTGTCGGCTATGGCATGTCCAACAAACTCGGTGTCCAATCGCTGACCAATTTCATCTCGCCTTACCCGACACGCGCCGAAGTCGTGAAGCGGGCGGCGAGTGCGCACTTCACGCCAACTGTTTTTGGCAAAGCCTCCCGAACGCTTGTCGGGTTGCTGCAACGCATCCCATAAGCTACGTCGCGTGAGGTGAGTGAGTCCTCAGGATCCAGCGCGCCCAAGCGCAAATTGCGATGGAGGGACAGTCTGTCATTCAGACTGTTCCTCATCGCGATTGCCAGTGTGCTTGTGGTTGAAGCGCTGATCTTCGTTCCGAGCGCGACCAATTTCCGCAATGATTGGCTGAAGGACCAGATCGAAGCCGGGCGTCTCGCTGCCTTGTCTCTGGAAGCCGCGCCGAGCCGGATGGTATCGGAAGAGCTTGAACAGGAATTGCTGGAAAGCGCCATGGTGCTGGCGGTGGCTGAGCTATATGATGAGCGCCGCGACATGATCCTCAATCCAGGTCAGGAGATTTGCTGCACGCGCAAAATCGTCCTGTTTGATGATACACCTGATTTCTCCGAAGTCGCCGACACGATGGTGACTTTCTTTGCCCGACGCGACAGATATCTGATCATTCGCGCCGCTGGATCACGGCCGGGGCGGGTGATTGAAATCGTGGTCGATGAAAAAGGCCTGCGCGCCGATCTTGAAGAATTCGGCCTCAATATCCTTGGCCTGTCTCTGCTGATTTCCATCGTCACGGGGGGGCTGATCTATCTGATGCTGGTGCTTACGGTTGTCCGTCCGATCCGACGTGTGACCCAATCCGTGGAACAGATCCGGGACGAGCCGGGCAGCTGGAAACGCCGGCTTTCGCCGACCCCTCGCGGCGATGAAATTGGCCGGGCGCAAAATGCGCGTTCAGACATGGAAGAAGCCGTGTCGAACGCGTTTCGTCAGCAGGAGCGTCTGGCCCAGCTCGGCGAGGCGGTGGCCAAGATCAATCACGACCTGCGCAACTCGCTGGCGACGGCGCAGCTGGTCTCCGACAGCTTGTCGCGGTCAGAAGACCCCCGGGTCGCGAAAAGCCTGCCGCGCCTCGAACGAGCGCTTGAACGCGCGATCAACTTGGCCAGTGATACGTTGAAATATGGCCGCTCCTCGACGCCGGACATCAAGATCAAGTCGGTTCGATTGCATGATCTCGTGACGGAAGCCGCGGAAGAAGCGCTGGCGTCGCATGGCGATGTGACCTTTGCTAATGAAGTGCTGGACGACATCATCGCAGACGTCGACCCGGACCACTTGCATCGAATCTGCGCCAATCTGATCCGTAATGCGGCTGAGGCCATGTCCGGACAGGGCACGATATCCGTTGGCTATGATGGCGCCGCGCTCAGCGTACTGGATACAGGTCCTGGTCTGCCAGATCAGGCGCAGACCAACCTGTTCAAGCCCTTTGCGGGGTCAACCCGGCGCGATGGGACCGGTCTCGGCCTGGCGCTGTCGCGTGATCTGGCGCGCGCGATGGGCGGCGATCTGGAACTCGGCGAAACGAGCGAGGCCGGCACGCGATTTGTGGTGTTTTTGCCAAAACCCGCGACGGCTTGATCCGCTCTAGTCAGTTTGTGCAGCGCGACGAGCCGCAACGCCCGTTTGCGTGATCAATAGAGCCGCGCCGGTCAAAGCTAGGCCTTTCAGAAAATGCGCCTGCTGGGCTGCGCGCATCGGTTCAGTGTCTGCGAACAGCATTTCATAGCCATGAACGGCAAACGTCACGGGGATCATGAATAATACGATCAGCCATCCCCCCAGGCGCGCCCGCCAATTGGTCAGGATCATGGCGGCACCGATCAGTTCGACCACGCCCGACACATAGATCCAGAAGGTCTGGAACGGGATCGCGTCCGGCATCAGGGCGATATAATATGGCAAGTTGGTGAAATGCGTCAGGCCCGACAGAAAGAACAATGATGTGAACAGCACGCGCCCTAACGCGCTGATCGCGGAATGTGTGGGTAATTGATCGTCTTGCAGCATGAGTCTTTTCCCCTTTTGATCGAACCATCGTCGGTGTCAGGTCAGGTTTTCTGACTGGACATCAATTACGGATAATATATATCCGAATTAAAACAAGAGGGAGTTTGAAGATGAAGTTTCTAAAGTATGGCGCCTTCGCCGTGTTGGGTCTGGTCGTTCTGGGGATTGGCGCATTCGCGTTCCTGGGCATGCAATCCCGCGGCGGTACGGCGCCGGCCCTGGTCGAAGGAAGTCTGGCCGACTGTCCGTCTTCGCCCAATTGTGTCTCGAGCGAAGCTGGCACCGCGGACGATAAAAAGGTTGAGCCCTTGCCGGTCTCTGCCTGGGCGGCCCTGCCTGCTCTGATGGTCGAGATGGGAGGTGAGCTGACCGTTCAGGATACGACCTATATCGCCGCCGAATTCACTTCCAGCACGTTCGGCTTTGTCGATGATGTCGAGTTCCGCCTGACCGAGACCGGCATCCATGTGCGGTCCGCTTCGCGGGTGGGACATTCAGATGCGGGCGTGAATGCCGCGCGCGTTGCAGACATTCGGGCCCAACTTGGCGATGGATGAGACCAACAGATGAAAATCGGAAAAGGCGTTGAATGGGCGGCCCATGCCTGCGCCGTGCTGGCGCTGTTGCCCGATGGGGCGGCGCTGTCGCGCGACTCCCTGGCAGACTATCTGGGCGTGCCGGCGCCTTATCTCGCGAAGCAGCTGCAGGCCTTGAGCCGCGCTGGCCTGGTTCAGACACAGCGCGGGGTCGCGGGCGGGTATCGACTGGCGCGCACGCCTGACGAAATTTCGCTCTGGGACATCACGGCTGCCCTGGAAGGCACCCAGCCGAGCTTTCGCTGCACGGAAATCCGGCGCAATGGACCCTGTGGTGCCTCACCGGCCGAGTGTCCGGGCCCTTGCGACATCGCGGCGGCGTTTCGACAGGCGGAGATGGCTTTTCGGGACTATCTGCGCGCTGTGCCTCTGACTCAGATTGTATCGGGGGCGACCTCGGTGGCCATAGCGCCGCGCAAACAACGCATCCGTGACTGGATTGCAGACCATGCGACGCAGTCTGGCTGAGCCGCGGTCTAAGTCGAACTCACAATCACAATCGCGCCGATGATGGCCAGGAAAAAGCCCATCCAGCCCCACCAGGGCGCGAACCGTTCGCGGGGGAGTGGTTCAGGATCCGGCTTGTTCAGTTGCGCCTCGAATTGATCCATCACCTCAGGCAGGCGCTTCAGTCGGTCCGCGACGTCTTTGACATTCTGCGCGACCAGTTTGGCGGCGCCGGCCGGGCCCAGATTCTGGGTGATCCAGTCTTTGACAATCGGTTCGGCGGCGGCCCAGATATCATGGCCGGGGTCAATCGCCCGGGCGACGCCTTCCACCTGCACCATGGTCTTTTGCAACAAGACCAGTTCCGGGCGCAAATGCATGCCGAACGTATGGGTGAAATCGAGCAGTTGTAAGAGCAGCCGCCCCATGGAGACGTCGCTCGCCGACTTGCCATGGATCGGCTCGCCGACGCTGCGCAGGGCCTGGGCGAAATCACCGACGGACTTGTCCTTGGGCACATAACCCGCCTCGAAATGGACTTCAGCCACGCGGTGATAATCCCGGCGCAAAAAGCCCCACAGGATTTCCGCCAGGAAGCGGCGCTCATTCAGACCGATGCGGCCAATAATGCCGAAATCGACCAGAGCCAGCCGACCATCCGGGGTGATGATCATATTGCCTTCATGCATGTCCGCATGGAACACGCCATGATGGATAGCATGGTCCAGAAAGCCGCGCGTCACAGTATTGGCGAGCGTGGCGCGATCAATGCCCGGCGTGTCCAGCGCTTCTGGATCGGTGAGCGGTTTGCCCTCGACCCAGTCCGTCGTGAGAACACGCTTGCCTGACCGTTCCCAGTCGACGTCTGGGATGTGAAAATAGCCGGCCTTGAAAGACAGCTCGCGCATTTCATCGGCGCCACCAGCTTCGAGGCGCAAGTCGAGCTCTTTTTCCATCGAGGCCGCGACGGTGTCGGTGAAGGCGACGGGCTCGAGCCGGCGGCTCTCGACATTGACGCGTTCAACGGTGCGGGCGGCGCGTTTCATGGCGCGCAATTCGCGGCCGATCAGAGTCTCGACTTTCGGGCGGAGAATTTTGACAGCCTTGGCACCCTCTTCGGTTTGCAGGCGATGCACCTGCGCCAGCGACGCGGCTGCGATCGGATCTGACAGGTCGGGGAAGAACCGTTCAGCGTCATCGGCGCCGAATTCCTCGGCCAGTGCTTTTTGGGCGGCTTTCATCGGGAAAGGCGGGATCTTGTCTTTCAGGCGGGACAGATCGGTCGTCGTCTCGACCCCGAACACGTCTGGCCGCGTCGCCAGAAACTGGCCGAGCTTGATATAAGCGGGGCCGAGCTTTTCCAGCGCGGTGGCGAGCCGTTCGCCTTGTCGTCCTTTGGCGCCGCCGCCGAACAGGCGTAGCGTCTTGCCGGCCAGTTTGGCGGGAAAGGGCAGGCGGTTGTGATACTCACCCGGCAGGATCACATCATGCCGCGCCAGTGCCGTACCGGCACGCAGCAATCGTCCATAATCCGCCAGTGCTTTGAACATGGCTCAGATCGCCCAGCCGAAATGCAACGCGGCAATGCCGCCCGAGAAATTGGTGATGGAGACATTCGAGAAGCCCGCCGATTCAATCTCGGCCTTGAACGCCGCCTGGTTCGGGAATTGGCGGATGCTCTCGACCAGGTATTGATAGGAGTCGCGATCGCCGGTGACCATCTTGCCGACTTCCGGGATGACCGAGAAGCTGTAGGCGTCATAGGCCTTTTGCAGCATCGGCGCCGTCATTTGCGAGAATTCCAGGACGGCGAGCCGCCCGCCCGGCTTCAGCACGCGGCGAAACTCTTTCAAACCGGCGACGCGGTCGGCAAAATTGCGAATGCCGAAACTGATGGTCAGGGCGTCGAAGCTGCGGTCCGGATAAGGCAGGGCGGTGCCATCGGCGCAGACCCAGTTCAGACGGTCGCCCCATTCGGCATTGTCCTTGCGCGCCTTGCCCGCCTCGAGCATGGCATCATTGATGTCGCAAACAATGGCCGTCGCCTCGCGCGCATCGCCGCGGCGTTTGCCGGCGGCATCTGCCAGGCTCAGGAAAGCCCGCGCCAGTTCGCCGGTGCCGCCTGCCACGTCGAGATGTCGTTCGCCGGGTTGCGGGTTCAGCCGGTTCATCGTGTCATGCTTCCACAGCCGGTGAATGCCGACGGACATGAAGTCATTCATCACATCATATTTTGAGGCAACGGAGCGGAACACGCCTTTGACCCGGTCGACTTTCTCGTCCGGCGTGACGGATTCAAACCCAAAGGAAACAGTATCTTGCTCGCTCATAAGGGCCATCTAAGACGACAAGTCTTAAAGAGCCATAGGCGCCGGTGTCGCGGACCTGTAAAAACTATGCCCTATTTCGCCCGCATTTGGTGTGTTCTAATCCACCCATGGGAGTGAGGACGCACAGCTTCAGGCTGTTCAAAGCCATCAATCAGGATGCCAGGCATTGGCAAATCCTGGCCCTCTCCAGCTTGTTTGTGATCTCCCTGACGACCAGCGATTTCGGGGCGCGGCCAAAAGCTCTGCTAGCGGCCATTCTCGGCGCCATGTTCGCGCAGGCAGCTGGCACGGTCTGGCTGAATGCGCGCAAGGCAAGACGACAGGCGGAATCAGGCAGCCATTGGCGGGCGTCCAGTCTGCAGGCGGGCTTCGTTGGTTGGTTTGCGGACTTTCAGTGGAAGTCTGCGCTGATCACCTCGCTGTCCTTGTCCATCCTGTTGCGGGCCAATTCGGCCTGGTTCTGGTTGGCGGCGGGCTTTATCGCCATCAGCGCCAAATTCCTGATCCGCTATCGCGACAAACATCTGTTCAACCCCGCCTGTATCGGCATCGTCGTAGTCAGCTTGCTGGCTGGCAATGCGGCCTGGGTATCGCCGGGCCAATGGGGACAGGCACCGCTCTTTATCGCCTTTGCGATTGGGTTTGCGGCGCTGGTCCTGTCGAGTGCCAAACGGCTGGACATCGCGCTGGGCTTTCTGGTGGGATTCGCCGCCATGCTGTTTGGACGCGCGCTTTATCTTGGTGACCCAATGGCGATTCCGATCCATCAATTGCAATCGGGGGCCTTGCTGGTCTTTGCCTTCTTCATGATCACCGATCCGCGCTCGACCCCGGACAGCCGGATCGCACGGCTCATCTTCGCCTTCGCTGTTGCCGCCTTCGCAGCCTGGCTCGGCTGGGAATATCACATTCGCGGCGCCATGCTGTATGCCCTGGCCGGGCTGGCGCTTCTGACTCCGCTGCTTGACCATTTGCTGCCGGCAAACCGGTTTGAGTGGCTGACCACAAAGGGAAAACCTCATGAACCTGAAACACCACGCGGGGGCGTGCGCCCTCGGCCTTACATCGTTCGCGCTTAGCGCGCCTGTGGCCTCAGCCTTTTGCGGCTTCTATGTCGCCAAGGCCGATACGGACCTGTTCAATGATGCCTCGAAAGTGGTTCTGGTGCGCGATGATGAGCGCACCGTGATCACGATGGCGTCGGATTATCGCGGCGATGTCAATGAGTTCGCCATGGTGGTGCCGGTGGTCGACATCCCGCTCCGCGAACAGATCAATGTCGCTAATCCAGCGCTCGTCGATCATTTGGATGAATATACCGCCCCGCGCCTGGTGGAGTATTATGACGAGAATCCGTGCGAACAGATCCGCTATCGCCAAATGGCGATGTCGGCCGAACCAGAGCCTGTTGTTTTGGAAGAAGTCATGGAAATGGCGCCCGAAGATCTCGGCGTCACGATCGAAGCTGAATATGAAGTTGGCGAATATGATATTCTCATCCTCTCCGCCGAGGAGAGCGATGGTCTGATCACCTGGCTCAATCAGAATGAGTATCGCATCCCGGATGGCGCCGAAGAGGTGGTCGGGGCCTATCTCAAGCGCGGGATGAAATTCTTCGTCGCGAAAGTGAATCTTGAGCGTCACGATGGCTCGTCCATGCTGCGCCCCATCCAGGTGGCTTATGAAGATGAGGATTTCATGCTGCCCATCCGGCTTGGCACCGTGAATGCGGAGGGCAAACAGGAATTGTTCGTCTTTGCGATCACGCGCCAGGGCCGAGTCGAAACAACCAATTACAAGACCGTGAAACTGCCCTCCAACATGGACGTCCCGATTTTCGTGAAGGATGAGTTTGGCGACTTTTATAAAGCCATGTTCGAACACCAGACCGAGAAAGAGAATGGCAAGGCCGTGTTCATGGAATATGCCTGGGACATGTCCTGGTGCGATCCGTGTGCGGCCAATCCGTTATCACGGTCGGAGCTGCGTGAGCTTGGCGTGATGTGGCTGGATGAGGGGCCGCAAGGCGATATTCAGCCCATGCCGAGACGCCCCGGTCCACAGCCGGTTGATGCCTTCGTGACGCGTCTGCATGTCCGCTACGATGGCCAGACCTTTCCGGAGGATCTGAATTTCCAGGTGACGGGCGATCGCGAAAACTATCAGGGCCGCTATGTTCTGCGCCACCCGTGGCGCGGCGATTATGGTCAGTGTGAAGAAGCGGGCATTTACGCCGAAAACCTGGTCTCGCGCTGGGATCAGGAAGCTGAAAGCCTGGCTCGGTTGACCGGCTGGGAGATGGACGAAATCAGGCAAAAAATGGCGGATGGCGGCTTTTCCGCCAGTGCGGTCGGGATTTCGGAACCGAAGCCCAAACGCTCCTGGTGGCAGCGCCTATGGGGCAATTGAGGCGCCGATACCGATCAATAAAAGCACAAAAAAATCGTCGGATGGCCGAATAAAAGTAGGTTTTGTGTAATCTATTTGCATTACAGGAGGTCAAACGGGGACCTTAAAGTGCTGACACGACGCGACTTATTTTTAGGCAAAAGGCGAGACGACAAAGACTTGTCTTCTGAGGACGGTGCGGCTGTCTTTGAATATGCTATGATTGCCGGTGTTTTGGGCGTTGTGACCGTGGCAACCCTGGCCAAATGGCGGCGCCGCAGCCAAAAAGCCGACTAGCGCTGGCACTTGCTGCAGAAGAATGTAGATCGTCCCGACTGAACGATCCGTTTGAGGGACGACGGGCATGTGTCGCAAGGCTCACCTTCGCGGTCATAGACAGCAAAGTGTTTCTGAAAATAGCCGAGTTCGCCGCTGGCGCTGGCAAAATCGGAAATGGATGAGCCACCCGCGGCAATCGCCTCGGCAATGACCTCGTTAATTGCCGGCGCCAGACGCGCACTGCGCTTGCCGACGACGCTAGACGCCTTGCGGCGCGGACTGATGCCGGCCCGGAACAAGGCTTCACAGACATAGATATTTCCCAGACCGGCAATAATGGCCTGGTCCAGCAAGGCGGATTTGATCGGAGTGTTCTTTCCGCGCAGCTGTTCGTCGAGATAGGCAGCGCTGAAATGATTGGACAAGGGTTCCGGGCCGAGATGTTCGATGCGGGGATAGGCGTCCAGATCCTTGATCGGCCACAATTCCATAAAGCCGAACCGGCGGGGATCATTATAGGTGACAGTCGCACCCCCCTGCATGTGAAAGACGACATGATCGTGCGCCGGGTTGGTGCCCGGATCCACGTGAAAGTCGGCGGTCGGTGCGTCATTCACGGTAAATCGGCCTGACATGCCGAGATGCATGATCAAAGCGTCTCCGGTCGAGAGCTCCGTGACCAGGAATTTGGCGCGTCGTCCCATATGCGTGATCGAGGCCCCTTCGACACGAGCTTTGAACTGGTCAGGAAAGGGGAAGCGCAAATCTGGCCGATTGACGTCCAGGCGTTCAATAATCTTGCCTTGCATGGCGGGCGTCAGGCCACGTCGGACGGTTTCAACTTCGGGGAGCTCAGGCATGCCAAGCGGTTAGGCGGTTTTCTGGGGGTGGGCAAGCGTCACCCCTGACAAGATCTGTCGGCAGGGTTTCGTTGTTGCTTCGTCTTACCCAGCAAAAAGCGGGGCGCTTGGTGAGAAGGCGACCAGGAACAAGGTCAGGGCGGTCACGCCGGTGAACAGGACTGTCAGGCTGCGGGAGAAAATATGATTGGTGTTCATCGTCTTGCTTTCGTCTTCTGGCGATCTCGCCGTTATCTTTTGTTAACGACCAGATGGGGACGACCGTCCTTGATGAACACTGTGCATACAGAATAGGGGCTATGCGTGTTTCGAATAGGGCGATTTGATGGTTAACCAGTCTTAACGAATAAGACCGGCATCTTTCGCTTCGGTGCGATAGCTGCGCGAAACCGGGACTTCCGTACCATTTGGCAGGACCAGCAGGCTGCGTCCGTCGACCTTCTTTTCATCCGTCACGCTCGATTTCGCCACCCACCAAGAGCGATGGACTTGCAAGCCATCGGCGCCGTTTAATTCGCGGACGGCATCAGCGAGGCGCATCAGAACCAGCTCTTCGCCCAGATTGGTGTGCACGCGCAAATAGTGATCCTCGGACGAAATCGCATAAATCTCGGCTGTGCGAAATTTGACCGGTAGGCGTTCCAGAAATTCGGCCACGGGATTGGCGCTTGGTTCAGGCGCATTTCGCGAATCTGCGGCCGCTCTCAGCAAATAGGACGCGGATGTGATAATCAGAGAAATCACCACGACATAGCCAAATTGCATGATCAGATATTCGAGCCTTGGCGGTGATCGGTTGAGCAAGAAGACCAGGGTCAGCGTAACCGGCACCGAAATAATTACGGCGATCAGTCCGATCTTGAAAATAGGCGCAAGTTTTTCAAAGCGCCGCCCGTTGATGAACGGTTCGACGATGGCGAATCCACCCGCACCAACCACCATTGTGGTCGTCCAGAACGCCCATCGCGGCAAAAATGGCAGGCTGGTCGTACCGTAAACGCCCAGCCAGGCGAAAATCAGCCCCAGGGCCGCCACGATGGCGCACCATCTCAGGAATTCAACCGCGATACGCAAACTGCAAAGCCCCTTCATTCACGTTTCGCGAATGACATTGGCTGCATTTCGCGAACGATTCCAGTCCCCAGACGTAGTTTGAGCTGCGGACATGTCCAAGCCCTGTCATCGATTGTTTCACAGCAGCCCGACCTGCTCACACCAACATATCCAGGAGACTTAACATGACCCGCACTTCTACCCTGTTCGCCGCCATCGCTGCCAGCATGATGGCCGCCCCCCTTGCCGCTGCGTCTGACCTGACGGTCAATGTTGAAGGCATTTCTGAGGCCAAAGGCTCGATCATGATGGGGCTGTTCGACGAAGCCACCTATAATGGCGATGGCGCGGTGACGGGCGCCAACCTGACAGTAGAGGGCAATTCGGTGACCGCCGTGTTCGACGGGCTGGAACCCGGTGAATATGCCGTCCGCTTGTATCACGATGTCAACGATGACGGCGAAATGAACACCAATCCGTTCGGTATGCCGACAGAGCCCTTCGCCTTCTCCAATGATGCCAAGGGCCGATTTGGTCCCGCCAAGTGGGACGATGCGAAATTTACCGTTGAATCCGACGGAACCGTCCACACGATTACAATGAACTGATTGACCACCAAGCGGATCAGAAGGGAGCGACCCAATGGAACTTTCACGTCGACACTTTATCGAAGCCAGCCTTGGTACCGGAATGATCGGATCGCTCGGCGCGTGCGCCAGCCTTGCGCCGGCCCAGGCCGAATCCGGCATGCCAGCCTGGCACATTGGCTACCAGAATGCCCCGCGGGACGGGTTTGCGCCGGCCCCATTGAACCTGGTGTTTGGCAAACCACCCGCCGATCTGAAAGGCTCGCTGTATCGCAATGGCCCGGCCCAGTTCCAGTACGGGGAAGACTATGCCAGCCATTGGTTTGACGGTGACGGCCTGGTCCATCGCATCGCGATCGAGAATGGCACGGCGGTTCATCAGGCGAGCTTTGTCGGGACGCGCAAGCGTCAGGAAGAACTCGCCGCTGACAAGTTCCTTGCCCCAGGCTTTGGCACATTGGGCGATGAATCCTATTCGGTGCAGAGCTCTGATGATGTCAACGCCGCCAATACGTCCGTGCTGATGGTGAATGGCGAATTGCTGGCACTCTGGGAAGCCGGATCGGCCTTTGCCATGAATGCCGAGACGCTGGAAACGACCGGTCCCAAGACCTGGCGTGGCGACCTGAAAGGCATGCCATTCCTGGCGCATCCTAAAACAGAACCGGATGGCCGCGTCTGGAATCTCGCCGTCGGCGGGCCGCGGGTCGGCATCTATCGGATCAGCAAGACCGGTCAGCTGGAGGATTTCGGCATGGTTGATATTGGCCGGGCCGCGTACATCCATGACTGGACGATGACCGAACGGCACCTGATTATCCTGGTCCAGCCCTGGATCAATGAGAACTTGCGCCCGCCCGTGGTCGCTGGCTTTGAATGGCAGCCGCAGCATGGCTTACAAATGCTAATCGTCGATAAGGATGATTTCAGCAATCAGCGCTGGGCGCAGGCGCCAGCCCGGATGTTCTTTCATACCGGATCAGCCTGGGAAGAGTCAGATGGTACGATAAAATTCGATGTCGTGCTGTACAAGGAACCTGTCCTGGGTGTGGGCGGCGGCGCCGCTGAAATTCGCGGCGAATGGAGAGGCCATGATACCTTCTATGACGGACTTATGACCCAGGTCGTTAATACAACATCCGGCGAAGCCAAACTGGTCGAAACCGATATTGCTGGTGAATTCCCACAAGTAGATCCGCGTTATCGCGGCAAACGTCGGCAATTGACGGCCCTGACCAGCGGCGCCACGACGGCCCGCCCGGGCACAATAGGCCTGGCAACCCATAATTGGGAGACCGGAGAAAGCCGGAATTTCGAATTTGGCGACAACCGAATTGTCGAGGAATTCCTGTTCGTGCCCAAGGCAGGCAGCCAGTCCGATCTGGACAATTGGCTGGTCGGGCCGGTGCTCAACCTGAAAGCCGGAGTCACAGAGATCTGCGTTTTCGATGCGGCTAATGTCAGCGATGGACCGGTCTGCATCTGGCAGGCGGACTATTCCTGGCCGCTCGGCTTTCACGGAACCTGGGCGTGAGGTGGGGGGATGACTGCAAAAACAGCGTTTCCTCCGACCCCCTCACTTCTCGCCCGGGCCAAACGCGTCCCGGGACCGGTCTGGCCGGTCCTGGGCGCGATCGTTCTCTATGTGATTATCACTCAGCTCATCCTGGCTGCGCATCCTGAAGCGGATCCTCGGTTCAGACTTTCGCTCGATCCGATCCTGACCGCGTCGCTCGCCATTCAGATACATGTTGTGGCCGCGCTTAGCGCTTTTATCATAGGAGTTGTCCTGTTGCTTGCGCCCAAAGGAATGCGTTTTCACAAGACTTTGGGCTGGACCTGGGTTATTGCGATGACTGTCACGGCGGTGTCTTCCTTCTTCATCACGGGCCTGATGGGCCGCGCGCTCAGTCCGATCCATGCCTTATCTGCCTGGACCATGATTGGCCTGCCATTCGGGATTGCCGCTATTCGCCGGCGCGATATCCGTCAGCATCGACACAGCATGACCGGCATGTTTGTTGGCGGCATTGTGATTGCCGGTCTGTTTTCCTTTTTGCCGGGGCGGCTGATGTGGGACGTGTTCTTCACCACCTGACTCAAAAGATTCCTGTTACATACTTGTCGCGCTTGCCGCATAAGAGGGCTCGATCATCTATTCAGCAGGAGAGCAGTATGAAGCGCGGATTTTTGGCCGGAGTTGTCCTTTTCGCCCTTACCGGGTGCGCCACAGAACCGGGCAGCATCAGTATTTTTACGCCAAAACCCGAATCGGCTCAGGCCGCGCTTGAATATTACTATGACACTATTCCCGACTCGGCTTTGCCGAAAGCACCCGCCGGGAAATCCCTGCCGGCCAGCGATGCGGTGATCAGCAAGGTTCTGCTCGGATCCTGCCTGGACGAAGAAAAAGGCCCATCCGCTGCGCTGATGAGCTTGGCGAACGAAGAGGCCGATTTGTTTCTGATGGTGGGAGACAATGTCTATGGCGACCGGGATGGACCGGCCTATGTGAACAATGATCCTGACCTCGAAGAGTTACAAGAATCCTTCGCGGATCTTGCTGCGCGGGAGGACTTTCAGCGTGTTCGGCAGAATATCCCGATGATGGTCGCCTGGGACGATCACGATTTTGGCGCCAATGATGGCGGCTGGAATTTTCCGTTCAGAAGCTATGCGGAGCGCATTCACGAAGTTTTTTGGGGGCTGGATGACCAGGATGTCGGTCAATGGCCCGGCACCTATTATGCCCGTACGTTCGGTCCTGAAGGCCAACGTACGCAGGTGATCATGCTGGACACGCGCTTTTTCCGGGCGGAGCTCACCCCGACGGATGATTGGGGGGCCAGGGGTAAAGAGCGGTATTTGCCCGCCCCGGAAGGGTCGATGCAGGACATGCTGGGCGCGGCGCAATGGACCTGGTTGGAAACTCAGCTGCAACAGGCTGCCGATATCCGTTTGATCGCTTCCTCCATCCAAATCATGCCGACAGCGCATGGCTGGGAAGCCTGGTCGACCATGCCGGAGGAGCGCCAACGTCTGTTCGATCTGATTGCCAAGACCGACGCGAGCGGCGTCGTTTTCCTATCCGGTGATCGCCACTCTGCATTCATCTACGAAGAGGCGGATATGCTGCCTTATGCTGCGAACGAGCTGACCTCCTCATCCTTGAATGTGAGCTTTGCGACCGAGACCGATGAAATGGATGCACGGCAGATTGGGGCCAGTTTTCCGCCAGAGAATTATGGCGCCGTCGAGATCGATTGGGCCGGCCAGATGGTCACGCTGCAGATCAAGGACAATGCTGGCGCAGTTGTGCGCGAAAACGTGCTCACGTTTGCGGAAATTGGTGCAAATTAGGATCAAATGGGATCGCCAGGCGCACCTGTTTGCATAGGCAGGGTTCGTATAGTGGATTCTGCTAGTCGGAAAAGCGGTTGTAGCCGGTTGTCAGCGGCAATGGCAATGCTATAAGCGGCGCGTCTTTCGCAGGTCCGATCCCGAATCTGCGCATGCTGCAAGAGGCTGATTTCATATGAACATTCACGAATACCAAGCCAAGGCCGTCCTGAAGGAATTCGGTGCGCCTGTGGCGGCTGGCGTCCCCATCTTAACGCTCGATGACGTGCAAACGGCGATCGACACTTTACCGGGGCCGCTTTGGGTCGTGAAAAGCCAGATCCACGCCGGCGGACGCGGCAAGGGCAAGTTTATCGAAGCTGAAGCCGGGGAAAAGGGCGGGGTTCGTCTGGCCTTTTCCAAGGATGAAGTGATGGCGCACGCCAAGGCGATGCTCGGCAATCACCTGGTCACGGCGCAAACCACGGCCGAAGGCAAGCAGGTCAATCGCCTTTATGTCGAAGACGGTGCTGACATTGCTTCGGAACTGTATCTCTCACTGCTCGTTGATCGTGAAACCGGGCGCCCGGCTTTTGTCGCCTCAACCGAAGGCGGTATGGACATTGAGGCGGTCGCGCATGATACGCCGGAAAAAATCCTGACCCTGCCAATCGACCCAGCTGAAGGCGTCACCGAAGCGGCCGCGGCGCAGCTTTGCGATGCGCTGGCGCTGACCGGTGCCGCTCGCGACGATGGCATGAAGCTTTTCCCCATCCTCTACAAAGCCTTCACCGAGAAGGACATGTCGATGCTGGAGATCAATCCGCTCATCGTCATGGAGAATGGAAACCTCCGCGTGCTCGACGCGAAGGTCAGCTTTGATGGCAATGCGCTGTTCCGTCACCCGGACATTATGGAGCTGCGCGACACGACTGAGGAAGACGAGAAAGAAATCGAAGCCTCGGAATGGGATCTCGCTTATATCGCCCTGGATGGCACGATTGGCTGTATGGTCAACGGCGCCGGCCTTGCCATGGCGACCATGGACATCATCAAACTCTATGGCTCCGAGCCGGCCAATTTCTCTGCCGTTGGCGGCGGCGCAAATGCTGAGAAAGTAGCCTCGTCCTTCACGATCATCATGCAAGACCCGGCCGTGAAGGGTATTCTGGTCAATATTTTTGGCGGCATCATGAAATGCGATGTCATCGCCGAAGGCGTCATTCAGGCCGTGAAGGAAACCTCTCTGGCCGTGCCATTGGTGGTCCGCCTGGAAGGCACCAATGTCGATCAGGGCAAGGCCATCCTGGCCGATAGCGGAATGAATATCATTCCGGCTGATGATCTCGACGATGCCGCCCAGAAAATTGTTGCAGCCGTGAAAGGCGCCTAAGAGACATGTCTATTCTTATCGACTCAAACACAAAAGTTATCGTCCAGGGCCTGACCGGTAAAACCGGATCTTTCCATACCAATCAGGCGCTTGAGTATTTTGGCACGCAAATGGTTGCTGGCACCCATCCGCGCAAAGCTGGTGAAAACTGGACCGCGGATAATGGTGCGGCGCTGCCCATCTATGCGAATGCGGCGGACGCGAAAGACGCGACGGGCGCCAATGCGTCTGTTATCTACGTTCCGCCGGCCGGCGCTGCAGCGGCGATTGAAGAAGCGATTGACGCAGAAATCCCATTGATCGTCTGTATTACTGAGGGCGTGCCCGTCCTCGACATGGTGCGCGTCA
>ERZ1740059.492-NODE-492-length-20743-cov-5.336185_pt1 | contig 20743 bp, 19 predicted proteins | sample MGYA00581744_ERZ1740059 | MGnify/ENA primary metagenome ERZ1740059 (study PRJEB43018, sample SAMN04849738) | marine metagenome | isolation source: floating plastic debris | place: Pacific Ocean | collected 2008-08-28 | study: EMG produced TPA metagenomics assembly... | reverse complement strand
AAATTCTGGTAATTTGTCCTATTCAATATCCCTTCTAAGCAAACTTCTAATAATTCTACTTGGTCTTTAAATGGAATTATTATGGAAACAAGTGGCCTAACCTTATCAAGATTCCATTTCACTCTATATTGGGAGCCATAAACAACTTCAGCACTGGCATTCGCATTGATTCTAGCTAAATGGGAATTCAGTGATTTCAACCCTGCATTGACAGCATAATTTTTTTCTCCTATATGCAAAGAAGTTGACCCCTCAATGGCTCTCCAGTGATATAAAATATGAGGGATATGTACAATTCGATTCTGATCATTAATGTTTTCAACACATCTTAGGGCAAGGTCATAATCTTGACTACCCTCGTAGCCTTGCCTGAAACCTCCTATATCCTTAATCAAAGAAGTCCGGTAAACACCTAGGTGACTTATACAATTGTGTCCATAAAATAAATCTTTATTCCAATCACTTTTAAAATATGGATCAAATCTTCTATTATCCTCCGTTATTTTATCTTCATCTGAAAATAGAATATCAGCAGATTTGTCCTCATTCAAAGATTCAACAACCATGTACAACGCTTCAATTGCGAGTTCATCGTCGTGATCTAGAAGTGCTATAAATTCACCAGAACAAATGGTTAGGGCAGAATTTGATGCTTCTGAAATATGTCCGTTTTCACTTCTAAATATTAATTTAATTCTGTCATCATTTTTAGCATATTCTTCCAAGAAAGGCTTTATTTTAGAATCAGACGAATTATCGTCTGCTATACATATCTTCCTGTTAGTATATATCTTATTTTTCACGGAATCAATTGCCTTTCTTAAAAATTTAAGATTGGTGTTGTAAACGGGCATTAACACAGATATGAGAGGTTGGTAACCCAATTGGTTAATCCTTACCTTCATTCGATTAATATTTTCTTCCGTAAGTGTATCATATCGATCAACCCAGACCTCATATGCATTTTTTTTACTTGCATTAAGTGTTCCGCCAAGAATCAGATAATGTAGTAGGGCGTTTTTAAAACGATCATCTATTTGGTTGTTTTCAATAAATCTCCTCGTATCAAACCAATCATTGGGGTTTCTTAGTTCCTCACATCCAAATTGAATGAAATGAATGAGCGGATCTACGTTGGCCTCAGCAACATCAGGGTATTGTCTCAAGTAAAATTCTGAATCGAAAGACCTAGAGAAGCTAAGAAGTTTATATTCATCTGTTACTCCAGACGTAAGTTTCAGAATAAGTTTTCTACCGGTTGTACTCTGCAATATTTTTTTTCTAATATCACTAGAAAATAATTGATTAAACATTTTTCTATTAAACCTTATTTACTTGAAAAAACTTTTGATGCGGTTTTTAATTTTCATCTCTTCTAGTCTATTTTCTAGTTGTGTTCGATCTCTCTTTAAATTATCTAAATCATTTAACAATAAGTCATAACTATTCTTCCAATGAGATTTTTCTGCTGATATGGACAAATTAAGCTCTATGGTACCATTCATTTTCAAAAATAGCTCATCTAGCTCTTTATTCTTCTGCTCAAGTAGAAGGTTTTTTTCATTTATTTCCTTATCCTTTCGCTTAAGTAGAAGATTTTTTTCATTTACGGTTGAAATTTGTTCAGCCTTTAATTCATTAAATGCAGCAAGAATTTGTTTGTTTTCAGCTTGCAATTCTTCCACTTCATTTTTTAATAAACTCGTTGCAACTTCAAGACTCTTAAAATAGCTAACGTATTGCTCGTTTTTGGAATTAAAGTCAAAAATGGAATTCTCAAGTTTGGATATCCTTTGCTTGGCTTCATTCATTTTCTTTTTGCAAGAAACCGAAAATGGCACCAAACTACGGCCAAGTTTAGTGGTCCTGTCAAGAACATCAAATATTAACTTAATTGAGATGTTTTTATTATTAATTTTTGGAAAATAAATTTGAGGATCTTCACTTTCAAATATGATAGTGTCCACATCAATCCAAAACCCATTAGTCAAAAGGCCTTTATAATCAACTGGGTATTTCTTACCTCCAACCGCAAGTTCTATATCAATAACAGCCACACTACAACTATGCTCTAACGGATCCCACCTTATCTGCTTAATTGCAGTTCTTTCGTTTAATTTAAGCTCAACTATCGAAAAACCGTTGACAATATTGAGCGGAACTTTTCTAGTATTATCTTCGGAAAAACCCTCCCCCTGATCTATATAAAACGTAGTTCCTAGGTTAGCAACTTTATTTGTGTAGAACTTCTCGTCTCTTGCCTGGTCCGAGTAGATTTCATCTAATATCTCAGTGTCCAGTTGTTTTCTTGACAATATTGAATATAACTTTTTATGTGTGCTAGTTAAAACATTAGAATCAAATTCAATATTACTGTGCTTGAGCTGCCTGGATACAATGTTTTGAGTTTTCAAATCCACTCGAACTCTAGAATCTTGCAAGAATTTATTTATGCTATTTTGCAAATCCTTATCCTTTGATAATAAATCGTCATAATGAACTATTATTCTTGAATACGGTCTTGAAAAAATCTCAGCCTGTTTGACATAATTGTACCATAGATTAATAGAATAGTCAAAATCCAAATCATTTCTTTTTCTTAAAGAATCTGCAATTTCGATTGGATTTCGAATGACCAAAATACACTCTATTAGCACTCCACTTTTAGTCAATAGGTCTTCCCAAAAAGGAAACAGAAGAGAAATTCTCGGATCCTTAAGTAAGAATACGTCATCATCTACAAACTCTTCGAGAACTTTTTTTGCTCTATTTCTTAATGTTTGATTCGCACCAAATTGAACATTTTCAAAAGATATATTCGTATCCCATGTGGCTGAGTACTCTTTTAATAGTTCTTCGTTGATAGCCACCACCTCTCTATTCTCAAAATAACCGCGCTTGTTAAATTTCGAAACAGGTAACAAATCTTTGCCACAGTTAATCCCTACATTATTCAAAAGACCCGCCACGGCTGACGTTCCACTGCGATGCATCCCTATTATAATAATGCACTTCTTTTTATATTTCATTTTACCATGTGTAACTTAATTATGATGAATCATCAAACAACAATCGGTATTATTGTCGAGACACGAAATCAATGCATATAGGTAATTGGGTACTTAAAGCGTTGGTTACCTATATTCGCAATATGTAAGTTTTAACAATTTAAGTCCTTTTCTACATTAACGATCTAATCAATTGCGATCTTATCGTTTTAATTTAGCCATGGATGTTAAATTTATGAAAAACACAGCGTCAATAGCAATATTCATTCACATATATTATACCGATACATGGCATGAAATTTCAAAGTATTTGCTGAATTTTCACAACCCCGCCATTTTAGTGAATATTAGTTACGACAATCCCAAAAGGCATGAAATTTCGAGAAAAATTTTTGAATATTTCCCTAATGCAATTGTTATTCAGTCAGCAAATCAGGGGAAAGATATTGGCGCAAAATTGGCATTAATGGACATCTATTTGAAGATGGAGTTAAAAACGGATTATTTGATACTTCTACATGACAAAAAGAGTCCACAAGCTCTTGATGGTGATGCATGGCGAAAGAAGTTATTCAAAATCGTACAAAAGGAGTCTATTCCGATAATCTTAAATCGGTTTAACTCTAAAAATATAGGAATGGTGGCAGCTATTGATCAAATAGTTAATTCAACCGATCAAAATAATGTTATAATTAATAAATATAAAGAATATATCAGTCCATTGTTAGCTGCATATAGGTTAAATCAAAAGGACGAGACATTTGTTGGTGGTACTATGTTCTGGGTAAGAAGTTCAATTTTTGAAGTTTTTTTTAATGAATTCAGCCCTTTAAGTATAAGAACTACATTAGAAAAAGGTAATGTAACTGACAACAAGGAACCACGCCAAACTCATGCATGGGAACGCATATTATGCTGGATAGTGACCTCAAAAGGCCTCAAGATATCAGGAGTATGATCATTAACGTATTTATTTCCTCTTCAAATATATCCTTGTCAACACCTGTAGCTGATGGTAACACAATAAATGCTGTTAGATTGGAAATGGAGGATCATAATGTATTGAATAAATATCTTTCCAAAGATGCAAGTGACAAGTTTATTCTATTCATGGATAGCAAAGTATTACTAGATAATTTCACTTCATTTTGCCATTTATTCTTTAGTATGAATTATTATTTTATTAATGATAAACCACTTTTGTTCATTTATGGCTCAACAGATGAATCTTGTTTAAAAAATCTCAATGATCAAATTAAACTCCAAGGATATGGTGGTTTCTGTTTTTTTGAATTGAAAAAGACTTTTGATGGTTTGATTTGTGTAGATATCTACGAACACATAGTTGCACAAAAGAAAATTGAGAGCACAAAAGACTTAAGCGAGTTTCTAAGACCCAGAATACATAAGGATATTTTGGTGATTTGTAGCGAGGGCAGCCACGCATCTAACCTGGATTCCGTTAAAAATGTAATGGATAACACTTTACAATCTACTCCCTTTTTTGAGTACTATGATCAATTTGAAAAAACCCGTAGAGAAAATGAAGACACATTAAATGAATTAAAATGGATTAGGGCACAGCTTTCAAATTATGAAACTCATTTAAAGTTAATAAAGGACTCGTATAACCATGATCTAGAATGGTATAGAAAAGAAATAGAAGCTATAAAATCATGGTATGAAAACCGATACGGAAGTCTACCAAGCTGGATGCTTAAGGTGAATAAAGCGTTTAATTTGCTTAAGAAATAGCTAATTTTACCACCATTATGATAGAATTAAGCCCAAGGCATACTCAAAACTGCAAATTTGTTCACAGTCGTTATGCCGCCCTTCGAGAGCTTCCACAAAAAGGTGTAATTGCAGAAGTCGGAGTTCTGGCAGGTGATTTGTCTCAATGGTTTCTTAATCATAAAAAACCAAAAGAATTGCACCTAATAGACGTTTTCTATTGTGATGATTTCCCTGGAAAAAACAGATTTAAAAAAAAACAAAATTTGAGCTTCGTAAAAAAAAGATTTGAAAACCAAATATCAGATGATATCGTCAGCCTTCATCAAGGTTATTCCTGGAATATGCTGTCTAAATTTGAAGACCACTATTTTGATTTGATCTATATAGATGCAGCTCATGATTACGATTCTGTGAGGAGAGACCTAAAAGAAAGTGCGAAAAAAATAAAGCTAAATGGCTCAATAGTTATGAATGATTACATAATGTATGATCATTTAGCAAAATCTGCCTACGGCGTCGTTCAGGCTACGAATGAATTTTGTGTAAATGAAAATTGGGAATTTGATTATTTTGCTTTTCATCCGAACCTTTTTTGCGATGTTATTTTAAAAAAAATTACCAACTAAAAGGGACTACTCTTAATGACTTACTGGCTCCTTACAACAGAGTACCCCCCACAAAGTGGTGGTGGAATAGGCACCTACTGTTATCACACAGCTCAAATGCTATCACAAAAAGGCCATCAAGTGACTGTTTTTGTTCCGGAATATAGCAGTGAGTCACTCTTTTTTGAAAATAGCAGGGCAGGTTTACGAATAGTACATTGTCCTGTTCAAAGTGTAAAGGGACTTGGCGATGAAGCTGCATTGAGTTGGTGTTTCTCAAATCACGTTAGTAATGTTGCTTCACAAGAAGGTCAGCCAGATTTCATAGAGTTTCAAGAATACAACGGAATTGGCTACTTTATCCTACAAAAGAAATTGCTTCTGCAAGACTATCTAAATAATACGCGATTCGTTGTAACCGCGCATGCTCCAGGTTTTTTATACTTGGACTATAATCAGGCCCCTTTGTTTAAATTGCCACAGTACTGGACTGGGGAAATGGAAAAATCCGTTCTGGTGTCGGCCGATAAATTGATATCTCCAAGCCAATATCTTTTAGATACCTTGAATACGTATGTGGATCTAAAAAAACAAGATTCACGAGTTATCCCCAACCCATATCAAAGTCCAGATCAACCTTGCTTTGACTATGAATATGGTGACTTCGTGTTTTTTGGAAAACTAACGCCACAAAAAGGGGCGATAGAAATGCTTCACTATTTTTCTAAACTGTGGGATGAAGGTTTTGAATATACATTAAGCATTGTGGGTGGAGGAGATCATTTTTTTTATCCTCTAATGTCTGACCTAGGAACACATTTACAGAGGAAATATTTGAAATACGTTAAAAAAAAACTACTCTTCTTTGAAGGGCATATCAATCCAAGCAACCTATTTACGCGATAAAAAAAGGCCCATGTAGTAATTATCCCCAGTATCGTTGATAATCTTCCGTACACAGTATTGGAATCGATGTCAATAGGTAAAATAGTCCTGGCTTCTAACCAGGGAGGCCATACTGAAATAATTGAGCATAAAAAAAGTGGTTTTATTTTTAAGCATGACAGTAATGGCGATAACTTCCGAACTGAAATAAAAGAAATCCTTGACCTTGATCAAGGGGCTATTAAAGAAATCAGTACAAATGCGATTAAAAGAGTCAGAGATACTTGTGGTTACAATGTAGTTTATGAGGCTAAGATCAAATACCTCAACCAAATTCCATCTCGAAAAAAACAGTTCCCATTCACTCATCCAATAAAGTCATTTAATCATTCTGAAAGAAAAAAGAAAAATGACTTATTGTCGATCATCATACCTTATTTTAATTTGGGTGAATATATCCAAGAAACGCTTGACTCTATTCAAAAGTCAACCTACCAAAATTCTGAAGTCCTACTAATTGATGATGGAAGCACGGACAAATCAAGTATTGTAAAACTCAATGAAATTGGACAGACTCACCCAAATGTGAAAATATATCGTAAACCAAATACTGGACTAAGTGACACACGTAATTATGGAGCAAACTTGGCAACAGGAAAGTTTTTAGCTTTTATAGATGCGGATGATAAAATATCCCCGCAATATCATCAAAAAGCTATTCATGTGTTAGAAACATATGAAAACATTAGTTTTGTTGGCTGTTGGGGACAGTATTTTGGCAATAGTAATTCAATTTGGCCGTCTTTCAATCCAGAACCTCCATTTTTGTTAGTTCACAATATGATAAATAGTAGTGCCCTTGTTTATCGCACCGATCATTTTTTAACTTCTGGGAAAAATGATAGTCAAATGCTTTATGGAATGGAGGATTACGACAGCGTCATAAACATGGTAAAGAATGGCTATGCAGGTGTAGCTATTCCAGAGGTGCTCTGGAATTATCGTATTCGATCAGGATCTCTTGCTCAAACTTTCAATATATATTCAAAGAACTATTTATATCGACTTATTGCAAAAAAGCATTCGGCTTTTTTCTCTGAGTATGCTTCAGAAATCGTGAATATCTTAAATAGCAACGGACCTGGCATGAATTATGACAATCCCTCAATGGGTGCTGAATTCAGTAAATTAGCTAATAACCCTTTGCTTAAACTCATGTTACCTAATGGACTTAGACGAAATGATTTTTTGCGTAAAATTGCGAAAAACTTTCTGAAACATATATCTTATTAAATGCCACATATTTTATCTCAAAAAATACGTTCTTGGTTTATAGCTACTAATAGTGCTGAAAGGGTTTGGATGATGGCCAGTATTGAATTTAAGTTGCGTTATTACGAAAATAAACTCGGCTTAATGTGGGCGCTAATAAAACCTGTTTCACAAATAGTGATGTACTATTTAGTGTTTCAGGTACTTATGAACCAACAAGTTGAGAATTATGTGATCTACCTTTTTGTAGGTCTCCTGCTATGGCAATTCTTCACAGAAGCTACTAGTGGTACGGTCAAAATTCTTCAAACCAAGAAGTACCTTTATGAGTATACAAATATGAAGAAGATCGAGATATATCTAGCTTCAATGATAAGTTCTGCTATTGGTTTATTCTTTAATTTGTTAATTTTCATTTTTGGAGCTATTATCGCCGGGGTATATCCTACCTATCATTACGTTTTCTTTGTCCTTATTTTTACAAATCTATTTTTACTAAGTTTCGGAGTTTCACTAATACTTTCTAACCTTTTCTTACTTTTTAAGGATATTACGCAAATATGGGGTATAGTTGTTGGATTTGGTTTTTTTTTATCCCCTATACTTTATCGAGGAGATCTGTTCTCATCGAAACTGCCACTACTTGATTACCTAAATCCTATTGCGGGAATAATAAACAACACTCGGAACATCCTCATTTATTCTCAACCTCCTGATTGGTCCATGTTGATGTTTGACTTAACATATTCCCTTATCATTTTCTTAATTGGTTTCGTTTTGCTCAAGAAATATTCTCCTAAGGCATCAGAACTAATATAATATGGAGAACCCAGTTAATTCAATAAGTTCGCCTGTGGCCATAAAGGTGTCAAATGTCAATAAGACCTTTCAACTAAGTGATATTAAAACAGATACTCTGAAAGGGAAGCTTTTTAATCTTTTTGTCAGGGGTAATTCAAGAAAGCTAAAGGCACTCCAAAATATTAATTTCAACATACTCGAAGGTGAGAATTTTGGAATAATTGGAAGAAACGGAAGTGGAAAGTCTACACTGGTTAAAATTATGAGTGGGGCTTACATACCGGATGAAGGTGGTGAAATTTTCCGAAATGGGTCGTCTATGCTTTTGAATCTGGGCGTAGGTATGAGCCATGAATTAACCGCTAGACAAAACATTTATGTATCCGGTTCAGCTCTTGGTCTTAAAATAAAAGATATCGACAACATCATGGGCCATATAATCGAGTTTGCTGAACTTCAAGACTTCGTTGACTCGAAAATTAAATACTTTTCATCCGGAATGATTCAAAGGCTGTCTTTTTCCATCGCTGTTCACGCCAAAGCCGATATCATATTTCTGGATGAAGTATTTGCAGTTGGTGATGCTAAATTCAGGGCTAAAGCCATAGATATTCTTGAAAAAAGTATGATTGAAAAGAGGACGATAATTATGGTTTCTCATAGCCTAGCCAATATTGAAAAGTATTGTAAACGCGCGCTTTATTTGAAGAATGGGGAAATGGCTTTCCTAGGCGATTCCAAAACAGCCATCGCAATGTACAATAAGGATAATGACTAATTCCTGTTCTTGGATAATGAAAAACTAAAAGTTAAAAGATACGCATAGGGGAACACTCCAATAAATTTATTCAAAACGCTTTCAGTTATAAAGCTTACTAAGAACACCGATAGCAATAGAAGGTACAGGTAATTCTTGTTTTGAAATGCTTTTAGGCTAATGTGATAAAATGAATATAAAAATAAGACGAGACCAATAAAACCTGTGGTCAACAGATGGTATAAATACTGATTATGAATACCAAAACACTGTTGAAGCGCATATTTAAATTTCTTTTCTTGGTATTTATCAATTAACGCCTGTTTATAGTCACCGCTGCCTATTCCAAGCCATAAATTTTCAGCAACCAGTTCCAACCCACATTGCCAAATTGCTAACCGCAGTGTTAATCCATTCCAGTTTTCTGGACTAATTTCACTATTAAAATGATTAACGCCATTAGAATTATCAAAAGAATAGTTAAAGGAGCTTGCCAAGCTTCGAAACCTGCCAATAGTTTTAGGAAACACTATTGATAAACTCAAAGCAAGAACGATAAAGCCTATCAATACTGTCAAACGCACTTTTATAGGTGTTGATTTCAGTTTATATAAACTATATAAACCTATAATCGCGAACCCCGCCAACATTGATAATCTTGCGGCCAGAAGAAAGCTCATAATAATCAAAAAGAGTCCAGCAGCCAAAAGATACGCTAATTTCAACCTGCCATTTTCAAAAAGGTATATTATGATTATAAAGCAAAGATTGACACTGATTGATAAATAAATTGCCTGGCTCTGCGTTGCATAGGCGAGATTATCACTATAGAGAAATCCTGAATCACCGGTTTCTAGGTACTGCAAAAATCCCGATATTGACCCAAAAATACAGGCCATTAACGTGGCAATCAAAAAGGATTTGAGTATTGAATCCAATGAAATCTTTTTGACTTGAGGGATGAGACTTATAATTGGCAGAATAAACAGTAGCGCCTTTGTTTCTACCGACTTTATTCCCTTATGCATGTCTACACTCCAAAGAATGCTGACAAACGACAAAAATAATGGAACGCTTATTGCGAAAATTAAAAGTTGGTCACGTTTTAATAATCTGATCTTTTTCGGTCCATGCCGGACGGCAAAATATAGAAATAGCACACATAGAATACCCACTATCCAATTACTCTCTCTGTGAAACCCAAGTAATACGAAAAACGGATAGCTCAAAATAGTATACTTGAAGAGCTTCTCCGCCCAGACCTGATATTTAGAAAGTACTACCATATTCTATCATATACTTCTCAAAAGTATCTTTTTGATTAAATGATTTTGAGCAAAGTCTCGCTGATTCATTCCCCATTTTAATTCTAAGGTCTTTGTCTTCGATTAAAGTGGAGAGTGAATCAACAGCTTCATCCTTAGTATTGTATAAATAACCATTCAGACCAGACTCTACAAGATCCTTATTTCCTATTGAATTTCTTAATACTAGTGGATTTCCCAGACTCATAGCTTCTAAAACAGCAAGTGGTAGACCCTCCCATAAAGAACAGGATAAATAAATATCGATCGTTTCGAGATACTTCCTGACCTTCGATTTGGAGACCCAGCCAGTGACTATAACATTATTACTAGAGATATACTCTCTGAGACCACCGTCCCCAATCCATAGGAACTCTACACGGCTGTCGGAAACAAAAGACGATGCCACAGCATTAAACTCTTTAGGATTTTTTTGCTCAGTTAAAATACCAGCAAAACCGATCCTTATTCTATACTTATCTTTCTGCCTTTTGTGTTGATTTGGATTAATTTTTATCCCATTATTAATATAATCAGCATTTATTTTATGACGTAGATAAACTTGCATCTCAGAACGTGAGCAACATATAATTTTACCAGGCAGGTAAGATCCTATTCGCTCCAGAAAAATAAATAATCTCCTTTGTAGTTGAGAAATGTCCTTTCTTATAAATGGAGCGCCATGCGGGGTATAAATTACATTTTTGATCGACGAGAATACAAATGCCAATCTCCCTAAGAACCCTGCTTTTGAAGAATGAAGATGAATCACATCAAAATGATTTCTTCGAAATATCTTAATCAAGAATAAAAGTGAAAGAAAGTCAAAAAAAGGATGAATAGGCCGATTGACATATTTCCATCTTATGAACCTTGTCCCATTTCTAAACTTGGACCTGACTGCTTTTTCATCATCTACCCATAACCTAGAACCATGTACCACAGTATGCTGATTGTTTTCATCCTGATTAATTATGGTGGCTATTAAATCAACAACCCCCGAAGCGAAAGGCTCTACTACATGAATTATTTTTATACCCAAAATCTTCGTTTTATTTTTTCTGTAAATGCATGTGGCAGAAAAAATAGTACCAGAACACGAAAAACTCCTGAAATGTACCTGCAATTGAACTCCCAATTATTAAGAATTATCCTAAGCCTACTCTTAAGTTGTATTCGCCTATTTTTAAGCGAAATACCATCCTGTCGAAGCCTTACCTTGATAAGTACCTCGGGGATATTAGCGGTCTCGAAGTTTTTAACCACAGCATAGAAAAACGCATAGTCTTCCGCAGCTTTATACTGAGTAGGATATGATTTAACTTTACTAAGAACTTCTATATCGAAAACAACGGACGGATGCATGAAAGGGACAGAAATTGGTAAGCGCTTAACAATATCTGAATGGCTTTCAGGAAATTTCAAAGAATACAAATAAGTCCCATTTTCGTCAATGAAATCAACCCATGAGCCTACAAGTTTTATATTTTGATTTTCAGCCAGGAACTTAATTTGAGTATCCAGCCTACTGGATTCAGAAACATCGCCACAATCCATTCTGGCAATGTATTTACAACGTATTTTGCTTAATATGTACAAGAGGCCCATATTAAGAGCCAATTCTATACCTTGATTTTTGTTAAGGTATATAACATGACAATTAAATGAGGTGAGCTTTTTAAGATATTCGATACAGGGTTTCGAGCTACTTCCATCATCAACAATTACAAATTCCAATGTGCCGGAGAATTTTGTACTTAGAATAGCACCTTTTAGTCCTTCGATATCATTGAAATGTGGTATAAGGGTAACGACATCAATCTTAACGGTACTATTTTCTGCTGAAAGACTCGATTTGGTTACAAAGTTGATATCATTCGTATTTAGCATTTAAGCATTGGATTTTTTTGTTCAAGTTTAATAAGACTTTAATTTAGTTTGATTTAAACTTAACTTCGCGAAGTTAGTCTAAGATAAATGAAATACAGATACTCAAAATATCTTGATGCAGGTTTATTTATAGCAGATTTAGGAGCGCTAAATCTGAGTTTGCTCGTAGGTTATTTTCTTTTCTTTCGTAAACTGACTGACTTTAACTTATACCCAAATATTGAGGTTATTTGGTTTTCTAATTTGGCGTGGCTTGTTCTCACTATACTCGGTAAACCTTACGAGATACCAAGAACATCCCGTGCTTCATACGTGGTAAGACACATCTTCAGATTTGTTATTATTCATCTATTGGCTCTATCTGGAATTCTTGTTTTAAGACAGGACATCTTCCCTGCGCGTGACTATATTATCTATAGTTATATATTTTTCTCTTTGTTTATTGTATTCGTACGATTATGCTATATTTATTTTATTAGGATTTATAGAAAATATGGCTTTAACTATAGAAATGTAGCAGTTGTAGGGTATGGTGAGGTGGCGGAAGAATTGAAGAAATTTTTTAGACTACATCCTGAATTTGGATATCGATTTTTAGGTTTTTTTGATTCTCGAAATACTAGTAACCGTGTTATGGGTACCATGCAAAACTTAATTGAAAAAATCAACAATAATAGACTAGATGAGATATATTGCTGCCTTCCTAATTTGGAATATCATGAAACACAAAGACTAATAGAGCTGGGTGAAAAAAACTACATAAAAGTAAAACTCATAGCAGATTTTAGAGGCTTTGAATATAAAGGTCTTCAGATAGAAACCTATGAAAACATTCCTGTCTTAAATGTTACTTCTTTTCCTTTAGATGAGGTTAAAAACCGTGCCATTAAAAGATCTTTTGATATTACTTTTTCACTTTTGGTAATCTTGATTTTCTTATCCTGGCTTTTGCCTATAATATCTCTGATAATATATATGGACTCGAAGGGTTCTGTATTTTTTAAACAAAAAAGAACCGGTAAGGGTAATAGTGATTTTTGGTGTTGGAAATTTAGAACCATGTATCAAAACGTAGACTCGGATTCACGTCAAGCTAGTATAAATGACGATCGAATAACACGAGTTGGATCCTTTTTACGAAGGACAAGCCTTGACGAGCTACCTCAATTTTTTAATGTCCTAATGGGTAATATGTCTGTGGTTGGACCTAGACCTCATATGTTACATCATACTAGAGAATACTCTATGAAAGTAGAACGGTTTATGGCTCGGCACTTCGTTAAACCCGGAATTACCGGCTTGGCACAGGCCAAAGGCTATCGAGGAGAGACTCCACATGTTTCCTATATGAAGAATAGAGTAAAATTTGATCGTTTTTATATAGAAAACTGGTCCCTTTTCTTAGATTTAAAAATAATATTTTTAACAGCTTCCACTTTTATTAAGGGAGATAAGAACGCGGTTTGATAATTCATTTACCTTACGCCCTCTATTTCACATCTCTGGTAGTTTCTTTCTTTCTTTTTCCAGTTTTCATCCGAATTCTTGAGAAAAACAAGATTTTAGATTCTCCTGACGACAGAAAAATACATGCGTCACATACTCCTTCTATGGGTGGTACTCCAATTTTTTTTAGCTGTGTATTTTCATTACTAGTATGGCTACCAGTGGATATTGCAGATCAGTTCAAGTACTTATTTATGTCATTATCAATTATGTTTCTTGTAGGTTTAAGGGATGATCTTATTCCTCTAAAACCATCAACTAAAATATTAAGTCAGCTAATCCCAATATTAATTTTTGTCTATTTATCGAAAGAGAGAATTCATTCATTTTATGAAATATACGAGATAGAAATACCTGTTATCATAACCTTCATAATTACTTCGACGTTCCTCTTAGTGTTTTCTAATAGTTTAAACTTAATAGATGGAATAGATGGACTAGCCGGCTCACTATGCTTATTAATTCTCTTCTTTTTTGGCTTTTGGTTTTGGATTATGGGATCAAGTCATTATTCCTTGTTGGCCTTTTGCATGGCTGGAGGGATATCTTCATTTCTAATTTTCAATTGGAACCCTTCAAAAGTTTTTTTGGGAGACACCGGCGCTCTTTTGCTTGGTCTTTTTATTGGGTATTTGGGAATTGTTTTTCTAAATACCAACGAAGCTGCGTCAAATTTCAAAGAATTAAGGTTTAGGTCCCCAGTTGCAGCTGCAATAGCCATTCTTATAATACCAATTCTCGATACTATAAGAGTTGTTATAGTTAGATTAATAAAGAGGCAATCGCCTCTACAGGCTGATAAAAATCATCTTCATCACCTGCTCCTAAAAGGTAGACTATCTCATTCTCAGGCAACCCTGGTATTAGTGCTTCTTAATATTTTATTTATCACTATGGCGCTAGTGATGCGTGAGGCACATCCATTGTTGAATTGGTCTGTACTCATTATACTGTCTTTAGGTAGCATTTCGCTAATAGTCTTATTTAAGGAATTAAGACTAAAACCCCATACAAAGAAACCCTGTATTTAATAGGCTTCTTTTATTGTACGAAAACCTTTCATTGCCAGTCTCCTTAAACACTTTACCTCCCGCTGCTTCAAGAACAGCCTGACCTGCAGCTGTATCCCATTCCATTGTAGGTCCGAAACGGTAGTATAGGTCAGCTCTATTATCTGCTACCATGCAAAACTTTAATGAACTCCCTACGGATATACTATCCGTAATATTATACTTCTCTAATACTTCTTCCTCCTCAGCTGAGGCGTGTGATTTACTACGTACGGCAATACCATTATTTGATCCAGACACTCTAAGTTCACTTTTCTGCCCCTTCTCAATTTTAAAGGCATTGCCATTAGCTGAAGCATAGAAGGTATCGAGTACCGGAGCATATATTATTCCAGCAATCGGATATTTATCTCTAATGAGCGCTATATTAACTGTGAACTCTCCATTTCTATTAATAAATTCCTTAGTACCATCAAGTGGATCTACTAGCCAAAATAGGTTGAAATCCTTTCTTTTATCGTAATCAAGTTGATCACCTTCCTCCGAGATGATTGGAATCTCGGGATAGAGAATCTTCAACCCTTTTTCTATCACTTCATGCGAGGCTTGATCAGCAAGCGTCAGTGGCGAGTTATCAGACTTATAATCCACATGAGAAGAACATTCAGGGTCGTTATATATTTTTAATATTTCATCACCGGATTGTTGAGCCAGTTCAATTAGTTTATTTATTTCAAGCTGATTTTCATATTTATCCATGCCACAAAATTAGAAATGCTCTTATGCCATACAAAGTGTTTACAGAAATAGTAGTTTTGCATTTTTAATTTAAAAATGACGTCTAACATACATCCGATATTCGACACGATTTTACAGACTGAGCAGAAGGAATTCCTACTCAACCAGAAGGCATGGGTAGTCTGGATGGTGGGTTTGTCTGGCTCAGGCAAGAGCACACTTGCCAGGGCGCTTGAGAATCATCTGCACCAGTCGGGGAAACTCACTGCACTATTGGATGGCGATAACCTCAGAAGCGGGATCAATAACAACTTAGGCTTTTCGCAGGAAGACCGATTGGAAAACATACGGCGGGCTGCTGAAACAGCCCGCCTCCTTTCAAGTAACGGTTTAATAACTATATGCTCATTAATCAGCCCTACCGAAGAAGTACGGTCTATGGCAAGAAATATCATTGGGGAGAAGTATCTGGAAGTATATATAGACTGCCCTTTAGAAGTATGCGAACAAAGAGATGTGAAAGGCCTGTATGCGAAAGCCCGTGAGGGATTAATCCCTGATTTTACAGGCATTTCTGCTCCTTTTGAGCCTGCTCTTAATGCAGACTTAATCTTAAACACACATAAAAACACTGTAGAAGAAGGTTTAAAGAAATTAACCCAATTCCTTGTACCCAAACTACAATTAAACTGATACATGAAAGCGTATAACATCACACATTTACGGGAGCTGGAGGCCGAAGCTATATACGTCATACGGGAAGTAGCTTCTCAGTTTGAAAATCCCGCTATACTATTCTCGGGAGGCAAAGACTCGATAACAGTAGCCCACTTGGCTCGTAAAGCATTCTTTCCCGCCAAAGTACCGTTTCCCCTTGTACATATCGATACCGGTCACAATTTTGCAGAAACTATTTCATTTCGTGATGAATACATCCGTGAGCTGGGCGCTGAGCTCATTGTCGGCTCTGTTCAAGAATCCATTGATGAAGGGAAAGTGGTGGAAGAAAAAGGCTATAATGCAAGCAGGAATGCACTTCAAACAGTAACCTTACTCGATACTATAGAAGCGAATAAGTTCGATGCTTGTTTGGGTGGCGCACGTAGGGATGAAGAAAAGGCCAGGGCCAAAGAACGCTTCTTCTCCCACCGCGATGAATTTGGCCAATGGGATCCCAAAAACCAACGCCCTGAACTGTGGAACTTATTTAACGGCAAAAAACATTTTGGTGAGAACTTCAGAGTATTTCCTATCAGCAACTGGACAGAAATGGATGTATGGCAGTACATCCTGCTGGAAAATATTCAATTACCATCCCTCTATTTTGCTCACGAGCGAGAGATTTTTATACGTGATAACGTGATCATGGCCAGCAATCCATTGGTTCCCCAAAGAGACACCGAAGTATCGGTCAAGAAAACCATCCGCTTTAGAACTATAGGTGATATGACGTGTACCGGGGCAGTAGAATCTTCAGCCAGTACGTTAGAAGAGATCATAGAAGAAGTAGCGGCCTCACGTCAAACCGAGCGCGGTACCCGATCGGATGATAAGCGATCAGAGGCAGCCATGGAAGACAGAAAGAAGCAGGGGTATTTTTAACATAGAAAGGATAAAGTAGAAAGCTGAGATATTTGACAAATGACAACAGACACTTCAACTCAAGATACCAAAGGTTACCTGAATATGGAACTGCTGCGCTTCACCACCGCAGGCAGTGTCGATGATGGAAAGAGTACACTCATTGGCCGCTTGCTTTACGATTCAAAATCCATTTTCGAAGATCAATACGAGGCTATTGAAGAATCCAGCAAGCGTAAAGGTGATGAACATGTAAACCTAGCCTTACTTACCGATGGGCTTAGAGCTGAGCGCGAGCAGGGGATTACCATAGATGTCGCCTATCGCTACTTCGCTACGCCAAAACGAAAGTTCATCATTGCAGATACTCCGGGGCACATTCAGTATACTAGAAATATGGTCACTGGAGCTTCTACAGCTAATCTGGCGTTAATACTAGTAGACGCCAGAAAAGGGGTAGTAGAGCAAACATATCGCCATACTTTTATAGCTGCCTTGCTTGGTATTCCCCATGTGGTTTTCTGCATCAACAAGATGGATCTGGTAGACTATAAGGAAGAAACGTTCAATACTATCAAGGATCAAGTAGAGGCCTTCGCTTCCAAGTTAGAAACTAAGGACATCCGCTTCTTGCCTATAAGTGCGCTTCAAGGCGATAATGTAGTCTATGAGTCTGAACATATGCCCTGGTACAAGGGAGGGACATTGCTATACCTACTGGAAACAATACATATTGGCAGTGACCACAATCATATTGACTGCAGGTTTCCTGTACAGCAGGTGATTAGACCCCAGTCGGACAAATACCATGACTTCAGAGGTTATGCCGGCAGAATTGCAGGTGGAGTTTTCAAACCTGGAGACGATGTAACTGTGCTTCCTTCTGGCTTTTCCAGCAAAATACAGAGCATTCATACATATACAGAAGAATTGAGTGAGGCCTTTGCTCCAATGAGTGTGACCATTCAGCTGGAGGATGAAATTGATATCAGTCGTGGGGATATGATTGTTCGTGATAACAATAGACCACACGTTGGTCAGGACATTGATATTATGATTTGTTGGATGAACGAAAAACCACTAGTCCCAAATGGCAAATATGCCATTCAGCATACTACCAATGATGCCCGATGCCTGGTCAAAAATATCCATTATAAGGTGGATATCAACACTTTGCACCGGATGGAGGATGATAAATCAATAAAAATGAATGATATTGCCAGGGTAACTTTGCGTACTACAAAACCTTTATTCTATGACCGGTACAGTAGAAACAGAGTAACGGGTAGTGTCATTCTCATCGATGAAGGAACCAATGAAACCGTTGCCGCCGGCATGATTATTTAATTTAGAGATGCAAGAAAAAGTTGTTGCCATACTTGAAGAAATAAAACAAAGCTCCGCTGAAAATGCAGCACAGCTGGAACAGTATAGGCTGAGGTTTATAAGTAAGAAAAGTGTAATCACAGAACTCTTCGGAGAACTGAAGCATGTTGCTAATGACAAGAAAAGAGAAGTAGGCCAGCAACTGAATGAGTTAAAGAACGAGGCTCAACAGAAGTTCAAGAAACTAATCGCTCAATTAGACGATCAGCAAACAGCTAATGAATCAATAGGTATCGATGTGAGCCTGCCTGATGGTGGACAAGAACTTGGCGGCGTTCATCCTCTAAATTATATCCGATTCAAAATTATAGAAATATTTGAACGGATTGGCTTTAACGTTTCCGATGGACCGGAGATAGAAGACGATTGGCATAATTTCAGCGCCTTAAACTTTCCCGAAAACCATCCTGCAAGAGAAATGCAGGATACATTCTTTATTGAAAGAGACCCGGATATTCTGCTAAGAACACACACCTCAAATGTACAAGTAAGGCTTACTGAAAATCAAAAACCTCCAATTAGGTCTATAATGCCAGGACGTGCGTTTAGAAATGAAGCCATATCAGCAAGAGCACACTGTGTTTTTCACCAGGTCGAAGGTTTGTACATAGATAAAAATGTGAGCTTTGTGAATCTCAAGCAAACACTTTATCATTTCGCAAAGGAGATGTTCGGAAAGCATACTGAAGTGCGATTCAGGCCGTCTTACTTTCCGTTTACAGAACCAAGTGCGGAAATAGATATCTCTTGTCAGATTTGCCATGGCGACGGTTGCCAGCTCAGTAAATTCACCGGTTGGGTAGAGATAGCCGGATCTGGTATGGTGGATCCGAATGTATTAGAAAATTGTGGGATTGACCCTGACGAGTATACTGGTTTCGCTTTTGGAATGGGAATAGAAAGAATAAGCCAACTAAAATTCAGAGTGAACGACCTGAGGCTATACACTGAGAATGATGTTCGATTTTTGAAGCAGTTCAGAACTCTGCACTAATGAAGATTGAAGATATCAAAAAAGTAGCAGTTATTGGTGCAGGAACCATGGGTTTGGGAATAGCACAGATAACAGCTCAAAACGACTTCGAAACTTTACTTTTTGATATCGACGAACAGGGTCTTGAAAGGGCAAAAGAACAGATCATTAAAAATCTAGACAAAGGAATTGAAAGAGGGAAACTCACTTCTAAGATTAAAAATGATACCTTAGAAAAACTCACTTACAGTACCGATTTCAAACTACTTAGGGCCGATTTGGTTATTGAAGCTATCGTTGAGAATCTGGAAGTTAAACAAAAGCTTTTTCAGGATTTGGAACAGCAAAATTCAAATAGCTCCATCTTCGCTTCTAATACTTCATCCATACCGATTACGAAAATAGCGGCAGCTCTGAAAACCCCTGAACGGCTGGCTGGCATGCACTTCTTTAACCCCGCTCATATAATGAAGCTCGTTGAAGTTATTTCAGGCGCCGCGACTGAGCCGGAGGTAGCCTCTACGCTTAAAGCGTTAGCTGAAAAATGTGGTAAAATAGGAGTTATGGCAAAAGATTCACCAGGTTTTATCGTTAACCGTGTAGCTCGCCACTTTTATGTAGAAAGTTTACTTCTGCTTGAGGAGGGAGTAGCAGATGTCGAAAGTATTGATAAATTAATACGATCATCAGGATTTAAAATGGGTCCTTTTGAATTAATGGACCTAATAGGTGTTGATACTAACTTTTCTGTCACCCAATCTATGTTTAATAGTTTTCATCAAGATAGTAAGTTCAGGCCTAGTAGAATACAAGAGCAAAAAGTAGCAGCAGGACATAATGGAAGAAAAACGGGGAAGGGGTTTTATGACTACTCTTAAGTATTTTATTTCTATATGGGTTATCATAGCCCTATTTTGCCTTTTTGCATGCGATAATGACGCTCAAGTCGATGAGTTGCCTCCAGCGGTATTTGCAGACATAGTAATCGACTTAGGTCTACCGGAATATCAAAATCTAACACGTGATGGAGGTTTTGTAAGACTATCTCAAGGCCTTAGAGGCATCATTCTTTACCGAGAAAATTCCACTTCTTACCATGCCATCGAACAAAATTGTACCTATCTGCCCTTTGAAGCAGGATCAACTGCAGATATTGATCCAAATAACCCTATTTTGATGCGTGACCCTTCATGTAATAGTATTTTCCGCTTGCCTGACGTGTTTCCCAGTGGCGGACCCGCAATTATACCTTTAAGAAAATACAGCGTGAATCTGAATGCTCGTATATTG
>ERZ1740059.490-NODE-490-length-20776-cov-9.909946_pt1 | contig 20776 bp, 18 predicted proteins | sample MGYA00581744_ERZ1740059 | MGnify/ENA primary metagenome ERZ1740059 (study PRJEB43018, sample SAMN04849738) | marine metagenome | isolation source: floating plastic debris | place: Pacific Ocean | collected 2008-08-28 | study: EMG produced TPA metagenomics assembly... | reverse complement strand
ATTGGTAATTGGTAATTGGTAATTGGTAATTGGTAATTGGTAATTGGTAATTGATCATTGATCATTGATAATTACTGGTAGCTCAACCCATAGTAATCATAGAGGAAGTGTAATTTTAATTTGTGTACCTTGAGTTAGGGCAGTATTAATCTCAATTTTACCACCCAAAAGTTGTACCCGTTCCATCATTCCTTGAAGACCAAAACCAGTAGGTTTTTTTTCTGAGTCAAATCCAATTCCGTTATCTTTAATATCTAAAACAATAGCCTCAGAGTTTGAATTTCCCGAAAAACTAACTTGAGAAGCACGAGCATGTTTTTGCACGTTCATCATTGCTTCTTTTACTATGCAGTAAATTTGATAACTTTTATATAAATTAAGTTGAGGAAGATTGAATTCAAACTGAACTTTTAATTGTGAATTTTGTCGTAGCTGTTCCATCAGGGAAGTTAAAGCACTTTTGAGGTCAAAATCTGATTGACGCATTTGATGTAAAGTTTGACTGACATCTTCAATACATTGTCTAGCCAGAATTTTTGCAGTATCAACAGCTTGAAAAGATTGTTCGAGATTGCGCGATCGCAATTTTTGAGCAACTTCGAGTTGGATATCTAAATCGGTGAGGGTATGTCCCAAGGAATCATGAATTTCCCGAGCTATACGAGTACGTTCGAGGGTTGCTGCTAATGTTTCCACCTGCTGAGATAATTCTTCTGCTCGCTGACGAGTTTTTTCTTCTGAAACTATCATTGAGGTAAACATCAAATTAAAGGTACTAGCAGCAGTATAAATTACCAAAGTAAAGAAGATAAATTTCAGAGAATGTTGGGGGTTTAATAAAGAGTTTGTAGGAATTGGAAGGGAATATTTTAAACTTTTGAGTTCTCCTAAATATTCACTAATTGTCCAAGGTATTGCAGTAAAAGCAGTAATTATAAGTGTGGTGCGGTGACCGAGTAAAAAATAACTTTTAGCAAGATAAAAAAATACAAATAAACCAATATCAATACCCATACTTCTGAAGGATACTACAACAGTCAATCCAATTAAAATATAGCTGCATCGCAGCCAATAAGGACGATTACTCGGAAATATCCAGCCTAATAGGAAATAAATGCTATAAACAGCAATTAAACTACCTAAATTATATCCTGGCATTTTGAAGTACATACCAAAGTGAGCGGCAATGTAAATCCATTCCAGATATCGAAAGTTCTTCGGAAGCGATTGTACAAATCTCATTAGGTTATATTTGATGATTTAAAAGTAATAATTATGAAGTCATTTGATGGATAATGCCACGACTATATCGTATTCAGTTACATTTTGTAATGTGACCCCAGTCATGTTTTTTCATGCGTTTTGGGAATATTCTTACAAAAGGTTTTTGGCTAAATTAGTAACTAAGGCGCTCAGTTGCTTTCTTGTCAGTCATGGGTACCCGTCAATTTTAGATAATTGCGTTTGCAATTTTTGTACTTTGAGAAACTTGACTTTTCTCTAAAATCAGGAAGAGAGGTACAATTTATATTACAAATTCAAAAACTGGAGTCACTATGGTGAGTACAAATAAAGCTTTATCACTACTCTCAAATAATAAAAAGTTTCAAAATAATCTGAAGGTAAAAATTATTGGAATAAAAAAGAAACAAGGACAACTTTGTTTGAGTTTATTTAACTGTAAGCAAGGATTTCCTAATAATGGAAATAAGGCGATAAAAACATACTCTATTGAAGTTACAGATACTCAAGCAACAATTAATTTTTCAAATTTAGAAGCTGGAAGTTATGCTGTTGCTGTATTTCATGATGAAAATAATGATGGAGTTCTCAATTTTAATTGGTTGGGAATTCCCATAGAAGGTTTTGGTTTTTCTAACAATCCTCGTATTTTAAAAGGGATACCTAAATTTAAAGATTCAGCAGTGATAGTGAATGATTCCGATACGAATATTGAAATTAAATTGAAATATATTTTTTAATTTAATATTTTTAAATATGATAATTCCAAAATTGAAAATTAATCATTGTAATTGAACTGTGCAAAAACTAAAACTGCGTCCATTTATCTTAAAGCCATCTTTACCGCGCACTGCTGTTAGTTTAAGCGTTATTTCAGTTATGACTATGGGATTCGGTTTACTATATTTGAATTATTCTCAAACCAAAAATATACCGACAAAAACTACTATCAATACACCAATTAAACCTACAATAAATGCATTAGGAAGATTGGAACCAAAAGGACAGGTAATTAATATTGGAAGTGCATCTACAAATAGAGGTAATAGTAGTAAATTAGCAAAACTTTTGGTTGAACAAGGAGATATAGTAAAAGCAGGACAAGTAATTGGAATTTTAGATTCACAAAAACAATTAGCTAAAAATCTTGATGAAGCACGCTCTCAAGTTGAAATTGCCAAATCTCGATTAAATCAAGTCAAAGCAGGTGCAAAAAAGGGAGAAATTAAAGCACGTCAAGCAAAGATTTCCCGATTACAGGTAGAAATACAAGGAGAAAGTCAAACAGCTAATGCACAAATAGCTCGTTTACAAACAGAATTAAACGGAGAAATTGCCACTCAACAAGCAAAAATTAACCGTTTAGAAGCGGAACTTAAAGGTCAAAAACAAACCTTACAAGCAACAGTAAATCGCATCAGGGCTGAAAAACGTAATGCAGAAAGCGAAATGCGACGTTTCGAGAGTTTATTTAAACAAGGAGCAATTTCCAATTCCGAGATAGAAAGAAGACGACTTGCAGGCGCGACTTCTGCTGCTTTACTCGCAGAAACTCAAGCAAATCAAAATCGTACTATTGAAACGAATAAACAACAGATAGAAGAAGCAAAAGCTAACCGCCAAAAAACTATTTCTACTCTCGAAAAACAAATACAAGAAATTAAAGCGAACCAACAAAAAACTATTGCAAGTCTACAAGAGCAAATTACTGAAGCTAAAGCCAATCTTGACCAAACTTTAGAAATACGTCCTACAGATTTAGCAAATGCTCGAGCAGAAGTTGATAGTGCGATCGCTACAGTCAACCGGATTCAAGCAGAACTAGATTTATCATACATCAAAGCACCAAAAGCCGGTCGTATTTTGAGAATTCAAACTCTTCCGGGAGAAATAGTTAGCGATAAAGGAATTCTCGAACTTGCTAACACCAACCAAATGTATGCTATTGCTGAAGTCTATGAAAGTGATATTAGTAAAGTTCGTCTTTTACAAACTGCAAATATTACTAGTCCTACCAATGCTTTCTTGGGTAACTTAAAAGGAAAAGTGAAATTAATCGGATCGCAAATTGCTAAGAAAGATATTCTTGATACCGATCCCACGACAGCAACTGATGCGAGAGTAATCGAGGTAAAAGTAGAACTTGATGAAGCAAGTAGTAAACAAGTTGCTAACTTAATTAATCTGCAAGTAAATGTAGAAATTAATATATGAAGAAACGTAAAATTTCCTTAGCCTGGAAACAATTAATACGACAAAAAGGACGTTTTATTATTGCTATTGCAGGAATTAGTTTCGCCGATATTTTAATTTTAATGCAGTTAGGATTTCAAAGTGCCTTACTCGACACTAACACTCTTTTACCTAAACTAATCGAAGCGGATATTATCCTGACTAGCTCTCAAGCGCAAAACTTTGGATTACTCAAAGAATTTCCCCGTCGTCGCTTATTCCAAGCTAAAAATTTACCCCAAGTAGAATCAGCTGATGCTTTATATGTCAGTCTGGGAAATTGGAAAAATCCCGACACTAAGACAGAATCAACGATTTTGGTATTGGGATTTAATCCAGCCAGACCAGCTTTTAATCTACCAGAGGTAAAACAAAATCTCAAATTAATCCAGTATCCCGATACTCTGTTGTTTGATGGCAATTCCAGGGGTGAATATGAAAATGCGATCGCTAAAATAACCAAGGGAAAGTCTGTCACCACAGAGCTACAAGCACGCAGAATCAGTATCAAAGGATTGTATCGAGTTGGTTCATCGTTTATTGCTGATGGTAGCTTAATCACCAGCGATCAAAATTTTCTTCGTATTTTTAAAGGTAGAACAGCGGGTGAGGTTAGCTTGGGTTTAATTAAACTCAAACCCGATAGTGACGAAAATAATACTGTAACCGAATTAAAAAGTCTACTACCTTCAGACGTAAAAGTATTTACCCTCAAGGAATTTATTGCTTCAGAAAAAAACTATTGGCAAACTAGCACATCTATCGGTTTTATTTTCTCCTTTGGTGTCGTAGTAGGATTTCTGGTGGGTGTAATCATCGTTTATCAGATTCTGTTTAGTGATGTATCAGATCATTTACCAGAATATGCAACCCTCAAAGCAATAGGTTACAGTAATTTCTATTTATTAAGGGTAGTATTCCAAGAAGCGATTATTCTGGCTGTATGTGGATATATTCCTGGATGTCTGATTTCTATTGGTTTGTACGAAATAACTCGCAGCGCTACAAGTTTACCGCTAATCATGCCTCCAACGCGCATTATTCAGACTTTAGGGTTAACTATCGTTATGTGTGTTGCTTCCGGTGCGATAGCTGTTCGTAAGTTAGGTTCGGCAGATCCTGCAGATATCTTCTAATTTTGATTGGTTTTGATAGGGAGGGGGTAGAGAGGGAAGAGGGGGTAGAGGGGGAAGAGGGGGAAGAATAAAAATTGGCTTTTCTTTGTGTTCCTAGTGTCTGAAAAAGATATACTTTGCTAATTTAATTTTTTCTAGTAATTAAATAGTTTGAAATCATATAAGTATTGTTAGGAATATGATTAATTATCCAGTAATTTATATTCATAATTTAAATCATTACTTTGGTAAAGGTAATTTACGCAAACAAGTTTTATTTGATATTCATTTGACAATTAATGTGGGTGAGATTGTAATTATGACTGGTCCATCTGGTTCCGGGAAAACTACTTTATTAACTTTGATTGGTGGATTGCGTTCTTCGCAATCGGGTAGTTTACAAATTCTAGGAGAAGAACTTTGTGAAGCTCCTGAAAAATTATTGCTGCAAACGCGAAGAAAAATCGGTTATATTTTCCAATCACATAACTTACTTAATAGTTTAACAACTCGAGAAAATGTAGAAATGTCCTTAGAACTTCATGATATTTCCTATCATCAAAGAAAGGAAAAAGCGTCAGAAATTATAGAAGCTGTGGGACTGGGTAATCATCTTAATTACTACCCAGATAACCTATCTGGCGGGCAAAAACAGCGAGTAGCAATTGCTCGTGCATTAGTAAGTAATCCAAAAATAGTCTTAGCAGATGAACCAACAGCAGCACTTGATAAAAAATCGGGAAGGGATGTTGTAGAACTTATGCAAAAACTAGCCAAACAACAAGGTTGCACAATCTTACTCGTTACTCATGATAATCGAATTCTAGATATTGCCGACCGCATTATCACTATGGAAGATGGTTGTTTATTAAGTAATGAACAACTATAGATTTACAAAAGTTTCACCTACAATTTAGTTGATATAAAAGAAGATAACACAATGACAATACAATTGATGGCAGCAATTTTAGCTCTAACAACTTTAGGTAATATTGCCTTATTATCTCAAGCAAATGCGGCTTTTAAAGGTAATATGAGGGTTCGCGTTGATGGATTAAAAAATCTGAAAGGACAAGTGTGTTTAAATCTTTTTTCTACTAGTAAAGGTTTTCCCAGTAATGAAAAGCAAGCGATAAAAGCAAGATGTGTCAAAGCAGCCAAAAATTCTATAACAGTGGATTTCCCTGATTTAAAAGCAGGAAATTACGCTGTTGCAGTTATTCATGATGTAAATGGAGATAATACCCTTAATCGTAATGCTCTAAGCATTCCAACCGAGGGATTTGGTTTTTCTAATAACCCTAGAATTCTTACTGGCCCTCCTAAATTTGGTGAATCAGCAGTATTTGTGGCTGGTTCTAATACAGATATTCAAGTTCAATTGCAATACTTTTTAGGCAGTTGATTCAATTCGTAAATTGGGATTATTTTATATCATTTAATCCAACTACTTCTACCAAACATTCAAAGTCCAATAAATTACTAAACAACAAGGATAATTATCGCCATGACTACCCAAAAATCAGCATTATTATTGAACAGAACATCTGCTATTTTAATTGCACTAACCAGTTTTTTAATTAACATTCCCGCTCAAGCAGCATGTCAGAATAATTTATCTACTGTATCTCAAGTTTCAGCAAGTAATAAAACTAATGAAACGGGAAATATAGTCGAAATAGCAGCCTCTAATCCGAATTTCAAAACATTAGTAACAGCAGTTCAAGCCGCAGATTTAACTGAAACTCTTTCTGGTGATACTAAATTTACAGTATTTGCACCCACCGACGCTGCATTCGCTAAATTACCAAAAGAGACTTTAGACAAACTGTTGAAACCAGAGAATAAAGCAGCTTTACAACAAATTCTGACTTACCATGTTGTTTCCGGTACAGTTAATTCTCAAAGTTTAAAATCTGGTAAAGCAAAGACTGTGGAAGGCAACCCAGTTCATGTTCTAGTTAATCAACAAAATGGAATTAGAATTAATAAATCTAAAGTAATTCAAGCAGATATCAAAGCTAGTAATGGTATCATCCACGTCATTGATACCGTTCTAATACCACCAGGATTTTAGGATTTAACTGGAATTAAGTTAGAGTTCAGTAATGTAAATAGAAGAGATAAAGCTAATTATCCTTCTATTTACTCATGATAAAAAACCAGAAAATGTAATCTACACATATTTAATTATTGAAAATAACTCAGTATACTAATTTTGCATTTTTATATTACCCCTTCCCTTGACTCTACGAGTATCTTCGGGAACTGATATCTTGCACCATTGTCGTTAAGCCCAAATACCCACTTTGAAATAAATCTTGGCTACATACAAAGTACGTTAAAACCCACTAAAGCCTTGCTCAGTCTTCTTTAGAAGACTTTGTATATTAGCCTGAGAATTTATTCTAAGACGGTTGTTGAGAATGGTGCAAGATGTAAGGAAATCAAACCGGATTCTTATCTTTATGACTTCATTCTTAATCCATGTCTTGCTAAAACAATTCAGACAATTTATTCAATCGAGTCAAGCTTATATCGGATTAATAATATCTTGTTTTATTATCGCTACATGGGCATTTAGTCTAGGAATATTGCTTAATCTAAATCTTTCTGACACAAATATAATATTAATTATTACTGGAATTTTATGGCGAACTTTTTTCCAGACGGGGCTATTCATCACAGCCCATGATGCAATGCATGGTGTAGTGTTTGCACAAAACTCTAAAATAAATAATTTTATTGGTTCTCTAACTGTTTTTTTGTATGCATTCTTTTCTTATAAAAAACTCCTAGAAAGACATTGGCAACACCATAAAACTCCAGCCAGCGAACTTGATCCAGACTACCATAATGGTAAACATAAAAACTTCTTCGCTTGGTACTTGTATTTTATGTTTCGCTATTGGAGTTGGCTGCGTTTCTTGGGAATGACAATTGCTTACCATTCAGTAAAAAATATATTCCATATTCCAGAAATAAACTTAATTTTATTTTGGGCAATACCATTATTAATTAGCTCTATTCAACTATTTTATTTCGGTACCTATTCACCGCACCGAGAGCCTTTAGGAGGATATCAAAATCCTCACCGAACTCAAAGCATTTATCGTCCATTTTTGTGGTCATTAATTAGTTGCTATCATTTCGGCTACCACGAGGAACATCATAAGTATCCTTATATTCCTTGGTGGCAACTTCCATATTTGAGAAAAAGTTTGATTGAAAGCTAAATTCTCAGTACAAACACTATAGTCATTTACTATTTACAATAATATATTTAAAATACTCTAGTTTATAAAGTTTTAATGGTTGATTTATTAAGTTTTTACTTATGAAATCAACCATAACAATTAATTTTGTTTTTACTTACAGAAAAAATATATATCTGGATATATCCGGATACTTTTGATAAATTTTTCATGAATATCCTTAAGTAATATTGCTTAAAATTTGGGACTCAATTAATCTCTTTTAAAGAAACAAGGGTGCATTGATTGAATAAACACTAATTACAAAACGCAAACAATATATAGGTTGAATAAATATGCATATATCCATTTCCAAAACCAAGGTGATGGTGACAGCTTTGGCTGCAATATTAGCGCCGATAAATGCCGCTCAAGCAACTACACTTACCTATGAAAGTTCAGTTGATGTGGAAAAAACTAATTTAGAAAAACAAATAACTCTACCAAAATTTGATAGCAGTTTGGGGGAATTAGAAAGCGTTTTATTTGAATTAAGCGGTAACGTTCAAGGTTCGATAAATTTAGAAAACGAAGACGCTCAGGCAGCAGTTGTGACTGGAAATCTTGCCGCAGAAATTAGTTTAAAAAAACCCGATGATTCCTTATTACTTGTAGCTTTACCCACTGCATCGGTTGAGCAAGAGTTGAGCGCACACGATGGAACATTTGATTTTGATGGTACTTCTGGCATTAAATTAACAGATATTTCCAATACAAAGAAAGAATCAGCACTTTTCACCACCACGGATGATTTTACACCTTTCATTGGCGATGGTAGTTTTAATTTATTCCTCGAAGCTATAGGCAATTCAACAGCTACAGGTGCGGGTAATCTGTCAGCTCGTTTTGAAACCTTTGCCGGTGCGACTGTGTCGGTTGCTTATACCTACGCCAAAAAAGATCAACCGCCAATTAGAAAAAAAGTACCGGAATCCCATGCACCTGCTACCGTCTTTGTTGGATTAGCAGCCACCATGGTTTTAACTAAGTCAAAAATGCGGTTTGTGTAAAATAGTTAGAGGTTATTGATAAACCTCATTAGTAAACGAAAATCCCTCTCCGATAACTTGGAGAGGGTGCATAGGGTGAGGTTTTTTCTATTAGAGTATATAATTTTTGACTACCCGTGCAGCCCAAATATGTAAAAAAGTTGCAGCTTTTCGCCAAGAGCCTTGAGAATCTGCAACAATTTTTCTGGCATTATCGGTAGTTAATTCTAAGCGAATGGGTATTGAAGGAGAAAGACGCTCTGATTCTATCAACTTTTTTGACCATTGCAAGAGATTTTCAACGCAGAGAGTAGATAATCTGATGGTTTTAATTTCAAAGCTAAATAAACTAGCGAATTTGGCTAGATTATTATGAGTTCCTGAGACAATAGTTGCATTAATAGAATGCGCGAGCCATAGACTAATAAGCAATAGTGGTAAGGGAATACGGTTTGCTTCATCCCAATACACGATTTTAGCGACTGGTGGTAATAACCATGCTTTCCATCCGGGTTGACAATAGTAATATACACCTCCTGTTTGTTGCTTCCAATGTAGAAGATGAGAGGTTTTACCCGCTCCTTTTTCACCAATAACTTGGAGAAATAATCGTTTTTGAATGGGAGGTGCTTGAGAAAAACCAAAATCGAACCAACGTTGTGGAGGAATTTCTAGATTATCGGGTGCTGTGAAAGGATTGCGTTGTAATCCAAGTTTGTGATAAGGATTGTAATAAGACATTTATTCATGACTATAATTGTCGAGGAATAATGTGAAGTACTTGAGTTTCGACCATATTTTTTTGAAAAAACCATCCGGGGCAAAAAACTATAATTTCCCAGATAATTCTTAATAATTGACCATCATAAGATATTGGTCCGCTCATGGGAATTTTACACCTAAAATAAGCACGCAGCGAGGGATTTACTTCAGTTTCATAAAGCGTTTCTTTATCTATATTTCCTCTTCCTTCCGTGCGCCAACCAATAGTCAGTTTTAGTGACTTGTTTTTCTCTTGTGTATCGGGAATCCAGATACAACTTCCAGTCAATTCACTCCCGACTTCGATTGACTCCGAATTGAGATCGAGATTAATCATGCTACTACCACGGCATCGACAACAAAAACAAAATTAGAATAAACCTGTTCGACAATCCCTGGAATATTTTGTTCGATAGAGATAATCCAACGAATTTGATTATTTTCTCCTTCAAAGGAAGAAGGAAGATTATTTGGGATAGTGAAATCTGATCTTAAAGAGTATGTATTAACACCTATAGGTACAGAATAAATTTTGGGTTGAGATTCCCAAATTACATGAGTCTCCACTTCAGTATCGCTTCCCCTTGTATATTTAACTCGCTCCAAACAAGCAATTTTAAAGGTTAATTGCCCCGCTTTCTTCGTTTTCTGATTTGCTCTAAGACGACGACGAAAAGTTAAATTATATTCTTCCCCCAAACGCAAAGGGTAACTAGGTAATAACACCTCTCCAGGTTTAAAACGAAATTTAGCGATAAGATTATTTCTAAATCTTTTATTGAATAAAAAACAAACTACAAAAACTATTAACAAAAACCACCAAAACCAAATGCGAAAAAATCGTAAAATAATAAAAAATTGAATGACAAAAAATAAAATAATTAAACTGTAGATAGGATTAAATTTATATTCTTTTGGCAAGTTACCTTTATTTTCAAGTAATAAAAAACCTTCAGATGTTTCTTTAACATTAATCGGAAATTTAGCAGGTGCTTCATTTTGTTCAAATTTATAAATACTCATGAGAGTTTATATTGTCAATATCATATAATTTTATGATTCAAAACCGATTTTCGGCACTAAGAATAAGTTAAGGAATAGATAAAAATACAAAAATTTTCTATTGATTTAATTTCATTTATCAAAGATATTTTGTTATTTTTAAGGTGCGTTAGACGAAAGTCGTAACGCATTAAATTTGGGAGCATCTCAATTTTTAAAAAATAAAATTTGTAGTGGGAGCATCTTGCTTCCTAATATACATAAAGCGGTTAACCGCACTACAAAAAAATATATTTACACCTGCAGGGATGCTCCCTTAAATTTAATTAATTTTTTTACTATTAGCAATTAAAACCGATAATTACGTTCTTCTACCCACATACTTACAGGCACCGCTTTACCCTGGGAATCAACTTTAATTTCCACTACAATAGGTTGTTTGTCGCTTTGTGTGGCACTGCGGCTAGCTCGAGATATATTGTCATTAATTTGATTCCGTTGGTCTTCTGGGATATTATATTTTTCTAAACCATATTCAACCGAACCATATCTATATATACCTTTCAAGGCTATTTGGTTATCGGGAAGCGATGAGGGAAGTTTTTTACTTAACCGTAATGGTTTCCAAGCTTTGGGAATTCCCTCGCCAGTTGATTTAACTTCTTCAAGAATGACATAAAAACTGTTGCCATTCTTTAATAAATCTTTGCTGCCAGGAAGTTTTTCTAAAGTACTTTTTGTCGAAATATCATAATTTAGGATTTGATAATAACCAGTCAATATATTGTAAGGATCAACAGGTACAGTTTGTAAAATTACAGTTCTACCCGTTAAATAAGTATAAACAGGTTGGGCTGGTATCGCCAAAATTAACCCCGCTTGGATTAATAAAGGTACTATTAACCGTAAAATTGGTATTGGTTTATTATTTGTTGGTAAATTATTTTGAAAATCAGGAATAAGTTGTTTTTCAGAAGATTCATCGGGAAAAGATTGAGAGTTCATGATTAGTTAATGGTTGATGGTTGTTGGTTGTTGGTTGTTGGTTGTTGGTTGTTGGTTGTTAGTTGATAATTGTTCACTGCTCACTGTTCACTGAATTTAAATGCCGTTCAAACCATAATCCTGCCATAATAACAGCCACTCCGCACAATACGAAAACCAAAGACTTAAATAATAAATCCGTGTCATATTCCAGCATCCGGGTGATGATTTGCAGCGTTAACAATATCATTCCCCACCAAAAAGCGCGTCTTTGATTCGATTCCAATCCTTGACGAATCATTCCGCAAGCTAATAATGCTAACAGCAAATTAAAAAGAAAAATTCCGAAAAATCCCATACCACTCATGATTTGATTTCCTATCGGTGCAAAAGCCGCCATCACCACAAAAAACCCAATTCCAATATTAGTAATATCTATTCCTTGACGGTGACGATTGCCTTTTGGACGCAATAAATGAAACCATTGATATATAGCTAAAGCGGTGAGAATTCCCAAATCTAATAAAAATAAATTTGGTATTGAGTTGATATCGGTAGAATAATAACTTGAAGATTCCCAGTATCCCCGGAAGGAAAGGATATAAAATAAAACACTGAAAAACAACAATGCTAAATTACGCGCAACAGATTGAAACCATCTTTGATTAACTTTAGGAAACAGTAAATCGTCGTAACTCCACAATAACGCCGGTGGAAGTGCAAAAACAAAAGATTTAACTTCATATGTCGAGGGATTAAATTGTAATGAAATAGCAAAAGCAATTGTTGATAATGCAAAAATCCATCGCGATTTACATAAATATGCCAGAGGTACAAACATCGCCAACCACAGAATAGGCATATGTTCTAATATCAGCAATCCCAAAGAAAAATCACTATAAGAACTTGATAATTGCCCATTACCCATCCAGTATGCAATATTAAGCAGAACAAACGCAAATACACCCAAGGAAGCCAAACATAGGCTATATGCCATTACCAAAACGCCAATTCCCCAGAATAAAAATAATTCATAATCGGAACCGCTGATATGGAATGTCTGCGCCATAAACGCCATATTTGCGCCTAAAAGCAAACCACCCAAAAGTAATAAACCATGTCCAAATATTCGCTTGCGCACTCGTCGCTTCTTTCCCGAATTATCTAATACGGGTTCTCTCCAAAGATAAAAACCAATAATATTTGTTGCGAAAAATAAACTTAATAATAAAATTAATTTTACTTCACGAGACCATGCTTGCCAATTCGCTGCAACAAAAGTAATTGCTCCTAATCCTACAAGTATAAAACCGACTCCCATTAAAATGAAAATAAAGCGATCGCGAGCACTTACCTCCAAACTATCAAATTGATATCGTTGGGATAATTGTTCGTACACAGAATCCTGTATTATTCCTTCATCTCGCCACAGTTGCGCTTCTTTGCGTAATTTAGCCCGAAAACTGTCTATGATCATGACGATTGGTAATTAGTCTTTATGATTCTATAGTCGCAATTTATCAGCATTGTATCTCTTACTCAATATTTAGGTAAGTCGCTTTTATACGCGGGGTAAGCCCATAGTAGTCTCATAAATCAAAATTGTTGGGTAAGCCGGGAGAGAGGGGAAGAGGGGGAGAGGGGGAAGAGGGGGAAGAAAAAACTTTCTGTTTTTACGATACACGACTAGTACCGCTTCGCGGAAGTAATAAGTAATAAGTAATAAGTAAGAAGTTTGATTTTATAGGCTTTTCAGGCATTTTTAATCGTTGCCTTATTTACGCCGTGTTGTACTAGTATTCGGGAGGGGGAAAATAAAAATTAAAAAATGTTTGTATTTATGCTCCACACCTCTATTCGGGAGAGGAAAAATAAAAATTAAAACACGTTGTTGATTGATTTATGATTAATATTCTGACTAATTCTTGATTATTGATTATGACTCCTGAAGAAATCATGCAAATAGCTATCGCCGAAGCCGAGAAGAGTAAAACGCCTTTTGGTGCGGTAATTGTCAAGGATAATGAAATTGTTGAACGAGCCGGAAATAGTGTAGAATCCGATGCAGATCCAACGGCTCATGCTGAAGTCAATGTCATACGTAAATTAACCACTCGTCTCAAAACCAGTTCTTTAGAACCCGGATATACACTTTATACTACCTGCGAGCCTTGTGCAATGTGTGCGGCAACTTGCTTTTGGGCTGGTATTTCCGAAATTATTTACAGTGTGGATGCTTCGGATTTTGAAGACGGACACAATCCTAATATGATTAACATATCCTGTGAAGATATTATTGCCAAATCTCCAAGTTCTATCAAAATAAAATCGGGGATATTAAAAGAAGAATGCAAGCAACTTCATTCTCAGTGAACAATGAACAATGAACAATGAACAATGAACAGTGAACAGTGAACAGTGAACAACTAATAATTGATAATTGATAATTGATAATTAATCATTGATCATTGATAATTGATAATTGATAATGGACTCCTAAATTTCAACCACAGAATATTGAATACCAGTCTCAAATATTCTGACTCCTCCACCTTCTGCTACTGTTTGTCTTAAAGCTGGTAAATTAGTAATTTTAATTCCTGCTAAATAATTAATTCCCATTTGTTTTAATTCTGGTAACCAAGGAAGAGTTGGCCCCATTAATACTAATTTAGAATTCTTTGCTAATTGAACTAAACGGGGAAAAGTTTTATTTACAATAGAAGTAGCTGTTAAAAATACCCATTCCGCTTCTGGTAGTAAATATTCCGAAGCTGGTGCGGGAAAATCTTCTGCTCCTGGATTCAATTCTATTACTTTCATGTCCATTTCATTAGCATATTTATTTAATCCCGGATAACGTCCAATTATGCAAACATTTTTGTTCCTAATTTGAGGCAAAAAATGTTCAAATACTGCTAAATTTGCTGAACCTTTTGGAGATAAAACCGTACCAGTATTGGGTAAAGATGATGACGAATTAATAACAGAATTAATTGCAGCCATTGCTACAGTTGCTTGATAAGGATTCCACGATCGCAACCAAGGCGCTAATTCCGAAATTGATTTATTTACCAAAGTTCCTGAAAAAGGTAAGGTGCGAGTTGCAATTCCCGGACTCATGCATAATCCTGCATTTTCTGCTATACATAAAGTCCAAGTTAAACCGATGATTATTTCTTTTATTTGAGTATCTTTAGTACCGTAATCTAACATTAAATCGTATATTTCACGGGGGTTAATCATAGTAATAAATTATTATTTATATTAGAGATAACATTTTTAAGAAAAGATTTATGTAGTGATTTTTGCGAAAAAATAATAAGTAAGGAGTAATGAGTAAGGAGTAACAACTATTCCCTATTCACTATTCACTAATAACTAATACCAATTCTTTATAAAGATGCGCCAAATTTAGCCAACGTAGGTTGGCTTTGTAGTGGTAGCTCCACTCTTTTAGAGTGAGAGTGATTAAGCGCAGCCTCATACAGAATTGGTATAACAACTAATAATTATATCAGCCACTGCACTCAGCAACTTGTTTATTTCTCAAAGGTGTATTTTCAAGAGCAACAAGTTCAATTTCTCCATTTTCATTACGTATAAAACCAGTAGCTTCTACAATCGCTGGTTGATTTGATATCTGTGGATTTTCAACAGTATTATTATTTTGTTGACGAAATGCCGATAAATCGCGAATATCCGACCAATTTGGCTTTAAATCAACAGATTCGGTGGGATTTTGTGGTATTCCACCCCTTCCGGTAGCGACAAAACTACTTTCAGTGTTGCTAGAACATCCCGTAGCAATTTGTTGCGATGAATCTGCTAAGGTTGCGGGTAATTCTACTAAGCCAGAACTGGGATCAATTCCTACATTGTTGATTTCTACTGTACCGTTAACGCCAAACTGAGAACTCGCTGTAATGTCACTTTCATCCGTGAGTGAGTCGCGGAATTCTAAACCGAATATACCGTTCGTTTTAATATTAATATTACCGCCGTTTCCTTCAACTGCATTGGCGATAATATCACTGTTTTCAAAACCAGCGATTACAGGAGAATTGATAGTGATATTACCACCACTCCCTGTACTTTTCGCTTCTGTGTTAATCGAGCTATTATTGCGTAATAACAAAGAATCTTGAATATTTAGCTTAATGCTACCGCCTTGCCCAGAGGCACTGAAAGCATCAATATTTCCTTTGGTATCGAGAAAAATCTGGTCGGTATTAATCTCTATATTTCCACTATTACCCAAGCCTTGATTGGTAACTGATAATATTCCACCATCTGCAATAGTTAAGCTAGGAGTATTAATAACTACACTTCCTGAGTCACCGAGAGGAAAATCTGGAAGTCCAAGACTTAGGCGGAAAATTTCATTCAAAACTGGTGCGCTAGAATCGATAACACTGTCTTTTCCACTGAGTATTATGGATTCGGAGGCATTGATATTTAATTTGCCAGCAGAGCCTTCTGCCCAAGCAGAAGTACCAATACTAGCAAAATTAAGTATTTCCAGTTTAGAAGTGTTGATTGTGACATTACCACTATTTCCCGTGCGTAAAGCTAAACTATTTACCAAACTAGCATCTGTTCGACTAACACCACTCATCCTTAAAGTATCGGAAACATTAATCTGAATATCTCCTCCTTGAGAGCTACTAAAATTACCTGAAGTAACCAAACCTCCATTTAAAACATTTAAATTTCTCGCTGTAATATTAATTTCTTTAGCGTTACCATTGCCAAAATTCGTTACAGAGATACTACTAGCTACATCTTGAATGAAAGAGGAAAAGCCATCAATTTCAATTAGTTCGCCGATATTAACATCAATACTACCAGTATCTCCTGTACTATAGGTGCGGTTCAAAACTAAACCTGCATCTTTGAGAAATAAATTACCACTAGAAATAAAGATGTCCCCTGCTTTACCTGCACCCAGGGTTTCTGTAGTTAATCGAGAAAAAGCAATACCTGTTACATTACCGAAAGGTGTTAGTTTCTCTGGTGCATTCCTAAGTTCATCGGCAATTCGTATTGTATCGGTAGCATTCAAAGTAATATTTCCAGAAGCTTGAGTTCCTAAGTTTTGAATGATAACTGCGGAAGCATCTTCAAGGGTAATATTTTTTCCTTGTAATTGAATATCTCCGGTAAAAACTCCGCTGGTATCTAAAAGAGATTTCTCCAATAAGTTAATGTTTGCAAATTTTTGCACCTGTGAGGTATCGAATTGCCAAGATGAGGAACTATTATCAAGCTGTAATACACCTTCAGAGATGCTACTTAACTGAATATTTCCCCCTGGTACTCTAATAATTCCTCCAGTTAAGTTAATTTCTTTACCAATTAATCCTAAAGTTTCTCCTTGATTAACTTTTAACCCTGTGGCTGTGTCATTGAAGTTCAAAGGGAAAAATGCTCCCCCCGTAATCGCATGACCATTTCCTTGTACGTTAATGCTACCGGAATTACTCCCCATCTGCAATCCCAAAGGTACACTTATCGTCAACAAAGGCTCACTTTGAGCATTCACCGTACTAAATTCAAACCCATCCTCAAACAAAATACTTTCTGCGGTACTCCCCAAAAACGAACCACCAATATCTAAGCTTGCATTTTTCCCAAATACAATTCCCGCAGGATTAATTAAAAATAAATTTGCATTACCGTTAGCTTTTATTAACCCATCGATATTAGATATATTTCCACCAGTTACCCGATTAATTATATTAACTACATCGGTAGAATTATTGAAAATCGCCTCACCACCCGTGGGAATAGAAAAATCTTTGAAACTATGAAATAAATTATTCCCTTTTTGAATACCGTTAAGAATAGTAAAATTATTACCGTTTGTATTGACAATAGTATTGGTAGTTCCATCGGATGTTATTTGAGCCGTTGCAGGTAAAATTCCAAAGGTTAGTAAACCACTGATAAATCCAGGTAGGAAAGCAATCCCTTTCATCTTGTAAAAATCGATTTATAGTTCTGGATTTATAGTTCCCATTAAATTTATAATACTAACCCCCCACAAAAAGCAGTATTATTACGTATCGGCTCCACTACACTCAGCAACTTGTTTATTTCTCAAAGGTGTATTTTCAAGAGCAACAAGTTCAATTTCTCCATTTTCATTACGTATAAAACCAGTAGCTTCTACAATCGCTGGTTGATTTGATATCTGTGGATTTTCAACAGTATTATTATTTTGTTGACGAAATGCCGATAAATCGCGAATATCCGACCAATTTGGGTTTAAATCAACAGATTCGGTGGGATTTTGTGGTATTCCACCCCTTCCGGTTGCTACAAAAGTACTGTCACTATTTGTAGAACATCCCGTAGCTATTTGTTGTGATGCGTCTTTTAATTCTGTGGGTAATTCAACTAAACTTGAACTGGGGTCAATTCCTACATTATTGATTTCTACCGTACCGTTAACACCAAATTGGGAACTTGCAGTGATATCACTTTCAGAGGTGAGTTCGTCGCGAAATTCTAAACCGAATATTCCTTGAGTTGTAATGTTTATATTACCACCCATACCTTCAACAGCATTGGCAATAATATCGCTGTTTTCAAAACCAGCGATTATGGGAGAATTGATGGTGATATTACCACCATTTGCTGTGCCTGTAGCATTGGTAGTGATTTTGCTACCTCGACGCAGAATCAAAGCTTTATCAAGTTTGAAAGACAAATTACCGTTACTACCGGCAGCCGACTCTGCTTCAAGGCTAGCTTGTCCATCAAGACTCATCGTATCCAAAGTTGCACTGAAGCCACCAGCACTACCACTACCCTGAGAACTGACAGTTATTTTGGTTCCATCTTCAATTTTCAAGTTACCACCAGTAAGTTGCAAGTTACCACCATTACCAGAAGCAGTTTCAGTACTATTGGCAAAAATGCCGCTCGAAGAACCAATATTGTATTCTATATCGGTAAAAGTTTGAACTGAACCATAGGCTAATTGTCGCTCTTGGTGCAAAGCATCACTACCAGAGACAAGAATATTATCACCTGCATTTATTGTAATGGTTCCTGCATTGCCCGCACTCCGAGTCAAATTCATCACCTGCCCGCCATTTAAGAGATCCAAATGGTCTACCTCAAGGTTAATATTACCGCCATTACCCGCTCCTGCGGAAGTACTGGCGCTGATTAGAGCCCCATTGCTAATTACTAAAGATGAAGCACTCAAATCAATATTGCCTCCGTTACCGGTTATAGCATTAGGGTTTTCAGCATCTGGCAATACACTACTAATAAGACCGGTATTTTTATCACTAAAGGTACTTATAGTTGTTCCACCGTTAAATTCAACCGTATTTGCTTTAACGTTAATGTTACCGGCATTACCGCTAGCCCTGGTTACGACATTCAAATGTCCACCATTGAGGAATCTAATGGTTTGACCTGATACATTTATATTTCCGCTATCGCCTAAACCTGTACTACGGCTGACCAAAGAGCCATTATCGATTTCGATATAATCCGACTTGAGGTTTATGTTTCCGGCATTTCCACTGCTAGATGTGCTGCTAACGAAATCTGCTTCATCCCTGATGATGATTGAACGTGTGGCACTCACCTTAATATTTCCAGCGTTACCGCTTCCAGAAGAACTACCACTGAAACCTGCATCAGTTTCCATGTAAAAAGTCTCGGCGATAAAATTCAATTCACCTCCGTCTCCAGAACCTCTAGTACTAACAGTTCCCCCTCCATCAAGTATGTTGATGGTTTTGGCTTTCAACGTGCTAATTCCAGCGTTTCCCTCAGCTGTCGCCAAATTTGTTATTGCTCCAGGAGAAAAGAGGATGCTGTCTGCATTGATGTTGATATCACCTGCATTACCTTTATCTAAAGTGAGTGTGACGATGCCGTTATTTCCTTGTGATTTTGTAAAATCAGGATCGGTCACCATATTTACTTCTTTTCCTTCAAGAGTAATTGCACCAGCATTTCCGGTTCCTTCTATAGCTACGGAAAGTACATCTCCGTCATTGTAAAGCTTAATATTGGGTGCTTTAAGCATAATATCTCCACTATCACCTGAGCCAATCGTTTGTGTGAAAATCCTGCTTATTTCTCCCACTGAAATTGATGAAGTGGCATTAATAGTAATATTCCCACCTTGTTGGGCACCACGATTATCTCCTTGGAAGTCAGAATTATCGCTGAGGGTAAAATTTCTTGCAGCAATGTTTATTGAAGCACTAGCATTACCACTAACATTTACAAGTGTTTCTTGAGTGAATTGGATATCTCGAAAGCTTTCGGTATTGGCTGCATCTAAAGTCCATCCACCACTAACTTGACTGAGGTTGATTCGGTTATTATCATCCAAGGCAGCTAGTTCAACACGTCCTCCACCACCCTCAAGTCGCAATTCTCCCCCCATTTGACTAATGTCTCCACCAATCAGCCCCATAGTATTACCGCTGTTTACTTCGAGTAGAGCACCTTGATTGGTTATTGCTCCCGGATTGCCTCCCATCTGTAATCCCAAAGGAACACTCACAGTTAACAACGGCTCACTTTGAGCATTTACAGCACTAAATTCAAACCCATCTTCAAACAACAAACTCTCAGCCGTCGTTCCAAAAAAGGAGCCACCAATATTCAAACTAGCATTTTCCCCAAATACAATTCCCGCAGGATTAATCAAAAATAAATTTGCGTTACCGTTAGCTTTAATTAATCCGTCAATATTGGAAATGTTTCCACCAGTTACCCGATTAATTATATTAACTACATCAGTCGAATTATTGAAAATCGCCTCACCATTTGTAGGAATAGAAAATTCTTTGAAGCTATGAAATAAATTATTCCCTTTTTGAATACCATTAAGAATATTGAAATTATTGCCGTTTGTATTGACAGTTGTATTAGTAGTTCCATCAGATGTTACCTGAGAAGAAGCTGGCAACATAATTCCCAAAGTTAGTAAACCACTGATAAATCCAGATAGAAACGCAATCCCTTTCATGTTGTAAAAATCGATTTATAGTTCTGGTTTTATAGTTCCCATTCTCTTTATGATACTAACTACCCCACAAAAAACAGTATTATTACGTATTGGTTCCACTGCACTCAGCAACTTGTTTATTTTTCAAAGGAGTATTTTCAAGAGCAACAAGTTCAATTTCTCCATTTTCATTACGTATAAAACCAG
>ERZ1740059.489-NODE-489-length-20803-cov-4.236360_pt1 | contig 20803 bp, 25 predicted proteins | sample MGYA00581744_ERZ1740059 | MGnify/ENA primary metagenome ERZ1740059 (study PRJEB43018, sample SAMN04849738) | marine metagenome | isolation source: floating plastic debris | place: Pacific Ocean | collected 2008-08-28 | study: EMG produced TPA metagenomics assembly... | reverse complement strand
GTGTGAGCAAGGAATGTATTGTACGAAGTAAGCATAAGCTCTAAGTATTTGTATAAGAAAACACATATTGTCTAAATGTCACGACTAAACAACTCACTAAGTTTGTAGTATTCATTGCTTTTATTTAATTTGCTTGCCAGCTGTCATTTATTTTGTTCCCTCATTTTTAAGGTTAGTAAATATGTTTACCAATATCTCAGATAGATTTAAAGGTCTCAAAGTTAGGCAGCAGTTTTTTCTGCTGTTTTTATTGAGCGTTACGATTCCTGCCTCAGCAGTTGGTTTTCTGGGTTCGGTTTCTACCGGTAGTTCGCTTTTAGACAATGCAAAAAGGCTGGTCCAGAGAGAATCGCAAGAAAATATCGAAGAAATCGATATTTTTTCCAAAAATGTTAGTAACGATGTGGCATTCCTTAGCCAAATGCTACCTATTCAAGGAATAGTTCGGGCTCGTGCTAATGGTGGCACAGACCCTGTCGATACATCTTCCTACAGCGAGTTAGTTGGCCAACTACAGGTGGTGTTTTCGGCAGCGCTAAAAGAAAAGGACTTTCAAAAACTTCAATATTTAGATGAAGCGGGTAACGAACTGGTGGCAGTTAGAACTGAGGTGCGCAGAAGTCGCAACGACGATGGTGAAAACGAGGATGGGTTAGTTAGTGCGGAAGAGGAAAATAATGACCCGACGAATGGACTGGAGCAGACTACATCGAATGATGGCGTAGTGGCAGTTATACCGGACAATCAATTGCAAAATCAGGCAGATAATATTGACTTTATTGAAACGATGGCTCTGCCTCCCGGTGAAATCTACATCTCACCAATCGAGCTATTTCAAGCGGGAGAAGATGAAGCGTTTGAAGAACCTTATCAACCAGTAGTTCGCTACGCTACATCGGTTGTAGATGAGGATGATCAAAAACGAGGTGTAGTGATTGCTACGGTGTATGCTGATACGTTCTTAGATCGGCTGAATGCGGATCAGGTTGAAGGTGGGCAGGCGACCCTCACCAATGCGGATGGTTATTATCTGACTCATCCACGGGAAGAAAAGCGGTGGGGATTTGAGCTTGATAGGGATGTTAACTTAACCACTGAGTATTCAGCCGAGATTGCCCAACAACTCCTGGATGGTGGCGACGGCATCTTTGAATTAGAGGAGCAATTGCTGGCCTATCAAACCCTTAATCTCGGGACTAATGAGTCTAGCACTATTGTCGCTGTTACGGAGGTTTCGTTAGATACTGTTTTATCATCCGTCAATACGTTCAAAACCTCGGCAGCTTTAGCGGTTTTAGCCTCTCTCAGTATTGTAATTCCCCTGGCGGTTTTGCGAGGTCGACAGCTTATTGGTCTGCTCGAATACCTGGCTGCTGACATTCTCTCGTCTAGTCAACAAATGGCCTCTACAGTGGTCGAGCAAGAACGTATTGCTAATCAGCAAGCAGCTTCGGTTAACGAAACGACCATCACGATGGATGAGCTTGAAACCTCGTCCCGTCATGCTGCTGGACAGGCAACTGCGGCAGTAGAGGCGGCTAAATTGGCGTTTACCACCTCAGAAGAGGGGGAAAAGACTGTCGACGAAAGTTTGGAAGGGATGTTTGTGCTGGAGCAAAAGGCGGATGCGATCGCAGAAAAAATTGTTAATCTCAGCACCCAGGCTAGCCAAATTAGTGATGTCTCCCAGTTAGTCATTGACTTCGCCAACCAAACCAACATGCTGGCCCTCAACTCATCGGTTGAGGCTGTGCGGGCGGGAGAGCACGGCAAAGGATTTGCCCTAGTTGCTAATGAAATCAGGAAACTGGCTGACCAAAGTCAAAAGTCCGCTGACAAAATTAACGACCTGGTATCCAATATTCAAACATCCATTAGCGAAACCGTGATGGTGACGGAAGAAGGTACCAAAACGGTAAAAACAGGGGTACAAATTGCCAAGCGGACAGAGTCCGCCTTTCGTGACATTAGAGAATCAGTCAACCAGGTCGTCTTAAACAACCAACAGGTATCCCTCAATCTAAAACAGCAGGTCAATGCGATTCAACAGGTCGTAGATGCCATGGAAGTGATTAATCAAGGGACCAAAGAAACAGCTACTGGTCTAAATCAAACCCGAACAGGAACAGAAAGACTCAATCAAGCTGCCATGAGTCTTAAGCGAGTTGTATAGGAGGTAACCATCGTTCTGCCAGATAGTTTAAGCTCATGGTGATTAAGATTAATCCTATGATGCGTCTATGCACCTTGAGAAATAACACCACCAGCAGGAGTATCCCCTCTGTGCTCATCGTTGGTGTTTTGCTCTCGTTTAGCATGTTGAGCTGTCGTCGTACGGTTACCTCTCCACCGCCGGCTCAACCAGCTCAACCACTGAGCACGCCAGACTCTCTTAGCAAGACACCACCGACCCCTGAGCTTGACCTACCACCAAAGACTCCGAGCACTTCCGCCGAGGAAAAGGTTAGAGCGGCTCAGTACCGTCAGCTCGGCCTAGACTATCGTGGGCAGGGACGTTATGCAGAGGCAATCGCATCTCTAGAAGATGCGGTAGAGTTAGACCCGCAGAATCTTTCTGGCCAGGTAATATTGGGCTGGACTTTGCATTTAAATGGGCAGGCGGAGCATGCGCTTGATGTGTTGCAACAGGCCCTGCTCCAGGATGAGTCCTATGTACCCGCCTTAAATGCATTGGGAATTGTCTATCTGGTAGATGGCCAGCTGGAGAATGCGGTAGAGACTCATACTCAGGCTGTTACTCTAGAGCCCGACAATGAGGTTGGTTACTACAATTTAAGTTTGGCCTATCAGCGGTTAGGGAATTATGAGAGTGCGATCGCAAATGCCCAACAGGCCGCTGGTTTAGAACCGAGCAATCCTCATCCCCTGGTGGCTCTAGCCGTCGCCCACTGGAATCATCAAGACCCTACTACGGCAAAGCAGATTTATCAACAAGCTATTGACCTAGAGCCTCGCTATCGAGAGGCCTGGTTTTTAGATCATTTACAACAGGCTGGCTTTAGCCCAGAACAAATTCAAGTAACCGATGTGATAAGACAAACCCAATAAGGGTACTCACATCTTGGACCCTATTGTTCGTTTGTTTTGGGATCTGGGCCAAACTTATTAGGGCCAACTGTTCCCTTCTTTATAGCAAAGACAAGATTCACAATTGGAAACAGTATCCACCAACCACTGCGGTCAATATCATGCATTCTACGAACGCCTACAGCAAGCCCTGGAATAAAAACGGCTAAATTGTAAATTAGGCCAAGCACTCCTTGATCTCCATTACTGGCTAATCCCAGCAACCCTTCTAGAATACCTAGACAGAAACCAACAATGACATTGAACAGGATAAACATCCAGTATTCTTTTCGGTGCGCACGTCCGCTAAAGACTGAATATTTCTTCAAAACTTTGAGGTACCATTCCATCGAATATTTACTCTCTACGTATTTTTAGATTTGTTAGACCCTATAACTCAGGCTGATTTGACCAAGAACGTTTGTCCAAGAACGTGCCTATGACCTACCCGTAATATAATCCTTGATTTATATCTGAAGAATAGTATTTAGGATTTATTTGGTATCTGTAAATTTAGCTTCTCAAATCCACTCTTTAACACAAGTTTTGTATCCATTGAGCCCACCTCAATCCCTTGTTTTAGCAACGCTACTAAACACCGCTGTCTGAGCAAACGCTGAATTCTAAGATGCTTGCCAGGATTAACTTTAGTACGGGTATAAATCAAACAGATCTCTTCTGAAAAGGTTTCCACACCCTCGATGCGCGTCGGTTCTAAGATATCCTCTTCTGCTTCATAGAGCTCGCTTCCCACCTGTTCAATAATCTCAAATGCCTTTTCTGGGTCTACTTCATAGGTGATAGATACTTCCACCGCCGCATCAATCGGATGTTTGGAGTAGTTTACAATCGAGCCAATATCTCCATTACGTAGAATCTGAACCTGGCCATCGGGGTGCAAAATCCGAGTAGTGCGCAGCTCAATGGATTGCACTGTGCCCTGGGCATCTTCTGTCTCAATAAAGTCACCGATCAAATAGTAGTCTTCAAACAAGATAAAAAAACCGCTGACTAAATCCTTAACCAAATTCTGTGCTCCCAGACCTACCGTAATACCGACAATCCCGGCACCGGCTAAGATTGGCCCTGGATCAATATTGAGCGCCTTTAAGAGAAACAACGCTGTGCCAAAATAGATTACATATCTAAGCAAGCTGATAATTAAGGGAGTAATCGTGACTCGCCGCTGATAAAGCGCAGTGGATGTGTCATCAGTTGACAGCATGATTTCTGTGACTACCAGCTGCATAATATTGACGGTCAATCGTCCTAGAAAGACCAGAACAATTACCTGAACAATCTGTTTTCCATAGTCTGCCAGGTTGGAAATTAAAGAAATCTGACCCACGACTAGTACGGCTACATAGACCCAAACCACATACTCCAAAGAACGCTTAAGGAAAGGGAGCAAATGTCGCAGCTGCTCGTAAAATCTGAATAGATTATTGGGGCTAGAATATTTTGTGCTTAGGGCATCTAGACTGTCAACAACAACAGTCACAGATTTAAAGACAACAACCCCGATGGAGATAATCAGATAAATGTGCCAGATTGTATATAAATAAGGAGAAATCTGCTCAGGTAATTGTAAAAACCGGGCGCACCAAATCAAAGACAGCACCCATATACCCGTACTTAGTACAGCGCCTAACGTATCAAACAACTGCTCAATACTGTTATCATTGGCCGCAATATGATCTATTTGTTGAGCATAGCGACTGCCTCGATCCAACAATCGCCGCAGCGGGCGCTGAAAAATACCCACCAAAACTAACAAACAAATACTTTTTCCAGTTCCAGCTGCAAGGTCTAGCCACACACTGCGAGGTGTATTCTCAATCAGTGATAAGGTATATGGCCCAGGCTGTTCACCCTGCAGAAGTATCCACCCATTAAAGCCTGCCGCTAAGAAAACTAGTAGAATCCCTAAAATAATTACTATTCCCAGGACATTCTGCCGCAGCATTTGCCAATTATCGTCATCCAGCTGCAGTGAAGACACCTGAAAAATTCGACGAGAACTCCAGTTAAAAGATAGGTATAAAAAATAACAAAGAAAAAGTATAAATACTAACTCAATGGAAAATAGCAACAGTGTCGCCATAACCTAACGGCCTCGCTAATGGGCAAGCTGATAGAGAAAGCGATGCCCTATGATCGCTTGACCATAGGGCATCGCTATAACGCACCATACAAAACTTGATCCTTATGTGGCAATTGGCCGCAAAATTCTTTATCTATGTAGTTTAGATTAAGAGGGGATAGTTTTGATTGAGGGCGCACATGGGCAGTATCCAGTCCTAAATCGGTACTAGCTGCTGTTTCTTATTGAGGGGGCAGAAGTACCGCGTCAACAACATGAATGACTCCATTGCTGGCTTCAATATCGGCTGCAACCACGTTAGAGGTATTGACCATGACGCCAGAGCCCACGGCAATATCCAAAGGAATTCCAGCTACAGAATCCACGCTACCCGACGAAAGATCGGTCGATCTTACGCTACCAGGTACAACGTGGTACGTCAGAATGGTTGTTAGCAGCTCTTTGTTTTCTGGCTGAAACAGGCTTTCGATAGTTCCTGCGGGTAAACGTCCAAAGGCATCATCCGTCGGAGCAAACACCGTAAATTCTGTCTTTCCGTTGAGTACACCAACTAGCTCGGCATGCTTTAACAGGGCTGTTAGCACATCAAACGAGTCGTTGGTAGATGCAATGCTGACAATTGTATTTTCAGTATGGCCGTCCTTTGACTGTAGAGACGCTGTTTCTTTTGCCTGAACTGAAGTCGCAGTCAGGGTAGCTGCCAAAAGCCCAATTAACCAGGTTACCTTTTTCACAAAAAATCCTCCTAACAGGTATTCATTAGAGATACGGCACCCAAACGAAATCGGATCGCTTAAATTTCTAAATTCTTTTTTCTGCACGCTTATCTGACTTATTGGTATGTCTAAAGCAGCTCTGAGGAGAGCGGTTGAATATCAGTTGCTTCGCCTATGATTAAGTTCGCTGATTAAGTTCGCTGACTCAGACTTTCTATGGTGTCTCGATTACCTACTCTGAAACAGTTGCATCTTGACCTCAAACGGGCAATAATTTGTCTAGACGTCTACACAAATTAACAATCGGTTAACATTTAGTTAAGTCACGATGAAAGGATTTCAACAATCGTCAAGGGCGATCTGGATGTCAACCTTAGCCAAAGCCCCTCTGGCCCTTTTAGAACAGCGTGTTGCTACGCTTGGTGAGTTGCCAAGGTATGAATTTTTGCGATCGCCCGAAGTGGGTCTGACCATGGTGCGAGGTCGCGCCGAAGGTGCCGGTCAGCCGTTTAATCTGGGGGAAATGACGTTGACTCGCTGTGTCGTGCAGCTACCGGAGCTTACTGGTTTTGGTTACGTTGCCGGTCGCTCAAAACGTCACGCGGAGCTAGCCGCTCTGTGCGATGGGCTGTTACAGCACCCTGACTGGTATGACCGTGTATACAGTCAGGTGATTGTCCCACTACAGCAGGCGGCTCAGGCTAAACACAAAAGCGAAACGGCAGAGGTAGAATCCACTCGCGTTAGCTTTTTTACAATGCGTCGAGGAGAGAGTTAACTATGGTTACCCAGCTGACCGGATTTGCCGATGTCGTTCATGACGGGCAGCAAACCTTTCGTGGCTTACTCGATGCGATCGCGCGCCCTGGCATCCCTCAGGCCGTTGTCTCTCTCACACCACCAACTGGATTGGAGGCCAGCTGTGCCGCAGCCTGTCTAACACTGCTAGATTTAGAAACCTCAGTCTGGTTACAGCCAGGGTTTTCAGACGATGTGCGTCAATGGCTCGTGTTTCATACCGGCTGTCGGTTTACCGATCATCCTCAAGCTGCCAACTTTGCCCTGATCAAAGACATTGACAGTGCTCCTAAGCTAAATGAGTTCTCCTGGGGAACGGCCGAGTATCCAGAACTCTCCATAACATTGTTGATTCAGCTGTCTGGGCTAACTGGCGGAGAGAGTGTCAGATTGGCGGGCCCTGGCATTTTGGATACAATCACCGTCGATCTACCTCTGAGCGCCATATTTTGGCAACAGTGGCAGATCGTGACCGCTGAGTACCCTCTAGGGCTCGACTGTTGGTTTTTTTCCAAAAATCAGGTAGTGGGATTACCCCGCACTACCAAACTGATGACAACTTCTCAAGGGGCACCATGTCTCTAACTATTCGACCGGGTGCCAGCCAAGATCTGCCTCAGGTCTTAGATATATATAACCATTCAGGTTTAGAGCATGACGCTGTTTTGACCCTGGTCGATGTAGAACAGTGGTTTAACCAGATCCAGCACTACCCCAGCTATACCCTGTGGGTAGCTAGTCTATCTGAGAGAATAGTCGGCACGTTTGCGCTTTTGATTATGGACTATCTGGTCCATCGGGGAAGCCCCTCCGGGATTGTCGAAGCAGTAGGTGTTACACCCGATTTACAAGGACAAGGAATTGGTCGACAAATGATGGAGGTTGCCATAGACCAGTGTAAAGCTGCCGGATGTTATAAACTCACCATCTCCACCAACTTACGGAGAAAGACCGCCCACACTTTCTACGAATCTTTAGGCTTTGAAAAGCACGGATACAGTTATCGCGTTCAGTTTAGCTAACAAACCCATCGGAAAAGAACTATGCCCTACGTTGCGGTCAAAGGTGGAGAAAAAGCCATTCGCAATGCCGAAGCCTTACTCAAGTCAAAACGGCGTGGCAATAGCGATGTGCCTGAGCTATCGCTAGATCAAATTAAACAACAAATGCAGCTAGCCGTAAACCGAGTCATGGCCGAAGGCAGTCTGTATGATCCAGATCTGGCCGCTCTGGCGATCAAACAATCTTGGGGCGATCTGGTCGAAGCTGCATTTTTGCTGCGGGCCTATCGCACGACGCTACCTCGGCTTTACTATAGCGAACCGATAGATACCAGTAAGATGTTCATCCAACGCCGGATTTCAGCCATCTTTAAGGAAGCCCCCGGTGGTCAAAAACTAGGACCTACCTTTGATTATGTGCATCGATTGTTAGACTTTAAGCTGGCGGCTGAAGACAATACATTTTCTGCGCCTAGTAGCGAAGACTATGATGCAACAGAAACAACCCCGCGAGTTGCCCAAATGCTCGAACGAGAGGGGTTAGTAACACCAATTGCCCGCCAACCACAGCCAAAGAGCGAGCCTGCCGAGCCTTTTGATATTACACGTCAATCTTTAACCACTCCCACCAACCGTGATGCTCGGTTGCAGACTCTAGCCCGTGGTGATGAGGGTTTTTTGTTATCGATGGCCTACTCTACTCAGCGAGGGTATGGCAAAAATCATCCCTTTGCTGGAGAGATTCGGGTTGGGGCAGTAGAGGTGACAATTTTTCCTGAGGAACTAGGGTTTGAGATTGCCATTGCTGACATTACCGTCACCGAAGTGCAGATGGTCAATCTGTTTAAGGGCAGTAAGAAGATTCCACCCCAGTTTACCCAAGGTTATGGTCTTACCTTTGGCTATAACGAACGCAAAGCTATGGCTATGGCGTTAGTGGATCGAGCACTTCAGGCGAAAGACCTGGGTGAAGCGCTGGAGGGGCCAGCCCAGGATGAGGAGTTTGTGCTTTATCACTCCGATAATATTGAAGCCCAGGGGTTTGTACAACACTTGAAGCTACCCCACTACATTGACTTTCAAGCTGAGCTAAATCTGATTCGTAAACTGCGCAGTGATTACGAACAATGTCGCAATACACCAGAGCGATCTGACAACTTTAAGACAGATCAGAAAAAAGATGCGAGAACAGATGAATCTGTGGCTTCTAAGGAGGTTGCAACATCATGATTAAACCAGGAGACTTCTCGCAGCCTGGGCAGGTACAAGGCCAGCCTCTACACCCTTTAATCCGTTTCTTCTCAATGCCATGACGTCTTTATCTGTTTCTCCTACGTCTGCTCCCTCAACCTCTGAGCCGGGGTTTAACTTTGCCTACCTCGACGAACAAACCAAACGGTCTATTCGCCGCGCGATTTTGAAGGCCGTTGCTATACCCGGTCACCAGATCCCCTTTAGTTCCCGGGAAATGCCGATGTCCTATGGCTGGGGGACGGGAGGTATTCAGGTGACAGCGTCTGTTATCGGTCAGGACGACAGATTAAAAGTAATTGACCAGGGGGCCGATGACACGACCAATGCAGTCAATATTCGACGATTTTTTCAGAAGGTGTGCGGTGTGGCAACAACTGAGCACACTGAGGAAGCAACGCTAATTCAAACCCGACATCGGATTCCTGAAACCCCGCTCCAGCCCGGCCAGGTGCTTGTCTATCAGGTACCCATGCCGGAACCGCTGTATTTTATTGAGCCCTCTCGTACCGAGGCCAACAAAATGCATGCCCTTGAAGAGTACGGTCCTATGTATGTCAAGCTCTATGAGGATATTACTAAGTTTGGCCGGATCGCTTTAGCCTACGATTATCCAGTTATGGTCAATGGTCGGCATCTAATGAACCCTAGCCCCATTCCTCGATTTGATAATCCAAAAATGGATATGAGCCCAGCACTACAGCTGTTTGGAGCTGGAAGAGAAAAGAGGATTTATGCGATTCCTCCCTACACTCAGGTAAAGAGTTTAGACTTTGAAGATCATCCCTTTTCTGTGGAGAATTGGGAGCATCCCTGTGAGTTTTGTGGAGCTACTGACAGCTATCTAGATGAGGTGGTGATTGACGACCAGGGAGGACGTTTGTGGATTTGTTCGGATACGGACTATTGTGAGCAGCGTCAGCGGGAACAGTTGGGCCATACACAAAAGCTGGGATAACAGGAGAGAGCATCAATGCAACCGCTTTTAACGGTTAATAATCTGAGTAAATATTATGGGAATTTACGGGCGTGCGATCTCATTTCCTTTACGCTATATCCTGGCCAGGTGCTTGGCATTATCGGCGAGTCAGGCTCCGGTAAAAGTACCCTGTTAGACAGCATCGCAGGCCATATCCCTTTTGAAGACGGCATTGTAGAGTATTGCAGCCGAGACAACACCCTGCTCGACCTGCGTACACTGTCTGAGCCTCGCCGTCGCAAACTAATGAAAACCGAATGGGGATATGTCCGTCAAAATCCTCGGGATGGGCTGCGGATGACCGTTACTGCCGGAGCCAATATTGGCGAACGTCTGTTGGATGTAGGCGAACGTCACTACGGCCACATTCGTACCGAGGCTCTACAGTGGCTTGATGAGGTCGAAATTCCCCAGGGTCGCATTGACGACTTTCCTAACACTTTTTCCGGTGGTATGCAGCAGCGGCTGCAGCTGGCCCGTATCCTTGTCACTCGGCCTCGGATCGTCCTAATGGATGAGCCTACAGGGGGTCTGGACGTATCTGTCCAAGCCAAACTATTGGATCTAATGCGTTCCCTGGTACGCACGCTTAACCTCAGCGTTATTTTGGTCACCCATGATATCGGTGTCGTGCGACTGCTGGCCCATCGGCTGATGTTGATGCAAATCGGTCAGTTGTTCGATGCCTTACTTACCGACCAAGTTTTAGATGATCCCCACCATCCCTATACACAACAGCTGGTTAATGCCACTTTGATTCCGTAGATTTGATTCCGTAGATTTGCTCCCCTAGATTTGATTCTCTTCCTATGGCTACGTTACAAGTTCTACCCACACCTAAAGCCCCTCCTCAAACCCAGGCATTACTCCAGGCAGATCAGCTATATAAAAGCTTTGTGCTACATCACCAAGGGGGAGTTAAACTGCCGGTGCTTGAAGGGGTTACTCTCACAGTTAACCCAGGAGAATGTGTTGCTCTTCAGGGACCCTCCGGCTCTGGTAAATCTACCTTTATGCGATCGCTCTACGCCAACTATCGCGTCGACAGTGGTTCTATCTGGGTCAAACACCAGGGTCGCTGGGTGGATCTGCCCCAGCTCGAAGCCCACCAGCTGATTGCAGTACGTCAGCATACCCTGGGCTATGTGAGTCAGTTTTTGCGAGTGATTCCTCGGGTGCCTGCGGTTGACGTGGCCGCCGAGCCCTTACTTGAGCTGGGTGTCGATCTAGATGAAGCTCAAACCACAGTGCGAGAGCTATTTTCTCGTCTCAACCTACCAGAACGACTGTGGCAGCTCTCTCCTACTACATAAACTGGTGGAGAAAAACAGCGGGTCAACATAGCCAGTGCAATTTAAGTGGACTATCATATCATGATGTTGGATGAACCTACGTCTGCTTTGGATGCCGCTAACCGAGAAGTCGTGATGCAGCTGATTGAAGACCGCAAGGCTAAGGGCTGTGCTATGGTCGGCATTTTTCATGATGACGAAGTGAGGGAAAGGGTATGCGATCGCATACTCGCTTTTAGTTAGCCCGAGGGGGTTAACCCGATGGCTTGCCAGTCAAAATCGCCACCAAAATTCTCATTAGAATTTCTACATCTGTTGGGACTCGATAGAGTTCTAAATCTTGGGAAATCTTCTTTTGCTGCCGATCGAGCACAGCAAACTGCCAAATACGCCTAATAGAAACTGCGCCATAGAGAAGATTATCCACTGCTGGTTCGGTAACTTTATCCAATGCAATTAGCTCAGCTGCAAGTTGCTTAAAGCCTCGCTCCAGGTTTTCATCCTTAGCTTCAATAATGAGCAAATGTTGCCCTGACTGAAGATAGTAGTCTAAAAGGCCTTTTAGCTGATTAGTCGCTTTGAGCGAATAACTCACCTTTACTTTGACATGGAGCAAATGAACCAACTCTAAAACCAGAGGTGCAATTAAAAATTCTCGGCGTGCGGCCTCGCTATCGAAAGTAACAAACGGCAAGCTTTCCTCTATACGCTGTTTTAGCCGCTCAATCGTGTCCACTGGCTGTTCTACTTCAGGTAGCTCTAGCGATGTGAGCTCAAAGCTATAGCCAAAATGAGTAACGATATCTTCTAAGTAGTAGTTCAGCTTGAAATAATCAGAAAAATAACAAGACTCTGGAATTTCAATGATTTGAGCCATCGATCTGTCTCCTAACCCCAGGAATTTATCCCTAGAGATAACGTTAGCTTAACCTTGATTCGATATTAGTTAGAGACGTCTATACATTTCTAGGTAATATTTTCTAGAGAGAAGCTTTCTACCTGCTAACACCTGTCTGTTATATGACTGAAACTATATATACTAATTATCGCTTACAGCTGCCTGAGCAAGAGCTACTTGGCACCCTGGTCGTCAAGGACGGCATGATTGCTGATATTCAACCGGGAACAGTCGCCCAGGGTCAGAACGGTAACGGCGACTATTTGCTGCCTGGTCTGATAGAGCTTCACACCGATAATCTCGAACGGTGTATGTCTCCTCGCCCTAAAGTGCACTGGCCTCTGGATATCGCTGCTGTACACCACGATAGAGATTTAGCTGGAGCAGGCATTACCACCGTATGTGATGCGATTTCCATTGGCGATCTTACCCCTGGCTCGTTGCGAATGACCCAGTTTGGTCCCATGATCGACACCATTTATCAGGGGCAGAACAACGGGCGATTTGCGGTAGATCACCGTTTACACTTGCGCTGCGAGCTAGGCTATGACGGAGTGTACGAGCTGGTATCTACCTATGCTGAGCATCCGCTATTGTCGTTACTGTCCTTGATGGATCACACACCGGGTCAGCGACAGTTTGTAAAACTCGATAAATACAAAGAGTACTACCAGGGCAAACATGGCGTAACGGCTGAGGAAATGGACGGCTTTATCCAGACTCGCCTCGAAGCCCAACAGCTGCATGCGGTCGATAATCGTCGCAAGCTGGTGGAACTGGCTCAAAAGCAAGACATTTGTCTAGCGAGCCACGACGATGCTACTCCGGAGCATGTGCAAGAAGCGGTGGAGAATGGAGCCGCTATCGCTGAATTTCCCACCACTCTGGATGCGGCCAAAGAGGCCCACAGCCACGGTCTACAGGTGCTGATGGGAGCCCCTAATCTAATTTTGGGCGGGTCTCATTCTGGAAATGTATCGGCCATGGACCTAGTTGAACAAGACTTAGCCGATATAATCTCCTCGGATTATGTCCCTCAAAGTTTAGTTCAAGCGATGTTCCTGATTATGGCGAAGGCTCAGATGCCGCTTTATAAAGCGATGCGTCTGTTTACCATCAATCCAGCTAGAGCGATTGGCCTAGAGTGCGATCGCGGCAGCCTGGAAATCGGCAAACGGGCTGACATGATTACCTTGCACCACGATGGTGTGGTCCCTCGGCTCACGTCTGTTGTGAGTCAGGGGGAGCGCATTGCCTAGGTGTAGGGGAATTAAGGGGGGATGAGGGACTTTCCTCACCGAAACTTGTCTATTTCTCTCCCCCCTTTTCTTTAGGGTGTCTCAGGGTGGTTGCCGCCTGAACTATTTGCTAACACACAAGAGCTATGACGGTCAATGCAGCAGATATCGCTTCAGGGAAAAATGCATTACAAGGTGCGTATGTTCTCACGCACGCCGTCAGGCAAGCAGAAACGGCCTGATCGAGTGTCTGTGTTCCGACTACCCTCTCCATCGCTACTCCATGTCCCTTCTCGCTCGCTCAAAATGAATAAAATCACCTTAGAAAACATCCTTCACCTCTACAGTACCCGTGGTCAGGCCCAGTATGGGGGTGAAGCCGTCAGTCAGCTCGAACACGCCCTGCAGTGCGCCACCTTTGCTGAAGCCGATGGTGAACCAGCTGAGCTGATTGCCGCCTGTTTGTTACACGATTTAGGACATCTCGTCCATCATCTAGGCGACGACCCAGCCCTACAGGGTATTGACGATCGCCATGAATATCGAGCAGTGCCCCTTTTAGAAACCTTATTTCCAGATAGTGTAACAACGCCAATTCGTCTGCACGTAGCCGCCAAGCGCTATCTCTGCGCCATGGAAGACACCTACTGGGAAAATCTCTCACCTGCCTCAAAACTGAGCCTGGAGCTACAGGGAGGAATTTTCTCCTCGTCAATGGCAGATACCTTTATCGCTCAACCTAATGCCCAGGCAGCCGTTAAGCTACGCCGCTGGGATGACCTAGCCAAAGTCAAGAATCTTTCAACACCCGATTTAGATCATTTTCTGCCCATCTTAGCAACAGCTTGCCAGGTGAACTGACCATGACCCTGATCGCACAAATCAGTGATTTACACGTTCAACTACCCGACAAACTTGCCTATGGCGTTGTCGATACTAACCCTCTGGTGGCCGAAGCCATTGCCCAGCTGAGTAGGCTTACCCCTCAACCTGACCTAGTCGTTGCCTCAGGCGATCTGATTCAAGATGGCACCCTGGCAGAATATGAGCTGTTAAACAGCATGCTCGCTCCGCTCCAGTGTCCTGTTTATCTCATGCCGGGGAACCACGACCACCGCGCTCACCTACATCAGGTCTTTTCGACCCATGTCTATTTGCCTGAGTGTGCAACCCACCTGAGCTATGTGGTCGACGATTATCCGATCCGTATGATTATGCTCGATACCATTGTCCCAGGGCAGGGGGGAGGATGTGTTGATGCAGAACGATTAACCTGGCTAAAACAACAGCTATTAGCTGCACCAACTACACCCACGCTGATTTTTATGCACCATCCTCCGTTTGCTACCGGTATTCCTTGGATGGATCGCAAACAGTTTCAAGGTCATCAGGCCCTTAAAACGCTCATCAATCAATATCCCCAAGTAAAACGGATCAGCTGTGGTCATCTGCATCGCACGATGTATTGCCAATGGGCAGGGACCATAGCCAGCAGCCAACCCAGCCTGGTACATCAGAGCGCGATCGATTTCACCCCTGATGCATCCAGCCAGTTTGTAATGGAACCACCGGCCTATCAAATCCATGTATGGAGCGATCAAAATTTAATCTCCCATACGGTATTTGTTGGGCAGTTTGATGGACCCTATCGGTTTGCCGATGGTCAAAAAGTTGTTGCTACGACGCTAGCTCATTAACCACAGCCAGTACATCTTGCGGCTCAGCTCGCTGGGTGTAGTCTGCCTCAGCAAAGGCATAGCGAATACGACCAGACGAGTCAATCACATAGGTGGCCGGCATCGGCAGCTCGTAGCTCTCATCGCCATTACTCGCTGGCAGATCAATACCAAAATTCTGATAGATCGGTTTTAGAGACTCATCTAGCTGAAACACGAGACCATATTGTCGCGATACCCGATTTCCCACATCACTCAGCACAGCAAACTCCAAACTGTGCTTTTCAGTTACGCTGAGAGAATGGTCAGGCAGCTCTGGAGAAATAGCCACTAGCGTAGCCCCCGCCTGCTTAAACTCAGGCAGCAAATTTTGAAACGCCCGCAGCTCCAGATTGCAGTAAGGACACCACTCACCTCGATAAAAGTTGATAACCACCGGTCCTTGCTGGAGCAGCTCGCTGAGGCGTACTGTCTTACCAGTGGCGTCCGGCAGCTCAAAGTTAGGAGCCGTATCACCAACGGTTAGAGCCTGATTCGCTAGCCCGGCTGATTCGAGCGCTTCGGTGGCTGCCGCCATCGTATCTTTAACATTCTGAGCTGCCTTTTGTTGAAAACCAGCACGTGTTTCAGCTAGCTGCTCAGCAAGGGGCTGTGTTGTTGTACTCATAAAATCTACCTCTGGCGAGTTAACCTGAACTATCACTGTTCGAAATTCTAGAACAATAGTAGTTAGCGTAGATTAAACATAGCTGAGAGCCAGGTGGGAGCTTTGGGAGCGGGCATGAACAAGCTATGCTGCTAAAACTCCACGTTGTCCGGTGTACGGGGAAAAGGAATCACATCGCGAATATTTGCCATGCCGGTCATAAACTGCACCAGTCGCTCAAAGCCAAGCCCAAAGCCTGCATGGGGGACCGTACCATAGCGACGCAGGTCTAGATACCACCAGTAGTCTTCTTTAGGCAATCCAGCGTCAGCGATGCGTGTTTCTAACACATCTAATCGCTCTTCCCGCTGAGAGCCACCAATAATCTCACCAATACGCGGGGCCAATACATCCATCGCTGCGACGGTTTTGCCACCCTCATTCAAACGCATATAAAATGCCTTAATTTCTGTAGGATAGTCTGTAACAATTACCGGCTTTTTGAAATACTCTTCTGCTAGATAGCGCTCATGCTCAGATTGCATGTCTAATCCCCAGGAGACTGGATATTCAAATTTTTTGTCGCATTTTTCTAGCAGCTTGATGGCATCGGTGTAGGTAATGCGCTCAAACTCGTTGTTAATAATATTGTCGGCAGTTTCTAAAACGGTCTTCTCAATACGCTTGTTAAAGAATTCCATATCGTCGGAGCATTCTTCTAGCACACGTTTAAAGACAAACTTGAGAAACTCTTCGGCTAGATCCATGTTGCCTTCTAGATCGCAAAAGGCCATCTCTGGTTCCATCATCCAAAATTCGGCCAGGTGACGAGAGGTATTTGAGTTCTCAGCCCGAAAGGTGGGACCAAAGGTGTAGACATTGCTAAAGGCCATGGCCATGATTTCAGCTTCAAGCTGGCCGCTGACTGTTAGGTAGGTGGGTTTACCAAAAAAGTCCTGACCGTAGTCCGCTTTGACGTCATCGCCTTTAGGTAATTTGTCTAGATTCATGCTGGTGACGGTAAACATTTCCCCAGCACCTTCGCAGTCGCTCGCAGTCAGGATAGGCGTATGAATCCAGAGAAAATCACGGCTCTGGAAAAACTCATGGATGGCGCTGGCTCAGGCATTACGCACACGGAAGACCGCGCCGAGGGTGTTGGTGCGCGATCGCAAGTGTCCCAGTCCCCTCAAAAACTCAAACGAGTGTCGTTTTTTTTGTAGTGGATAGGTTTCTGCGTCTGATTCCCCGACCACCTCAAGCTGATTGGCCTGTAGCTCCACCCGCTGCCCCTTACCCGGTGACTCCGCCAAGGTTCCACTCACAACGACCGAAGCACCTGTGGTGATCTGCCTCATCGCATCGGCATAGCCATCGATTTTGGCATCTACAATTACCAGCAAGCCCGTCATTGACGAGCCATCATTAAAATCTAAAAAACTAAACGCCTTCGACTCTCGCGTTGTCCGGACCCAACCTTTGAGCGTAACGGTATCACCAGGGTTGCCAGATTTCAGGATGTGCTTAATGCGCTGGGTGGTCATTATCTGCTTATAGTGTGGAAAAAGTTTAGAAAACCACATCCAGTTTAGGACTCTAAGTCGTTCTCTGGCGCAAACATCCAGGACTGGATGTGGCTGAATTTTAACGGCTGAATTTTTAACTAAGGTAGCTTAAGCTGAGGGGTTTTCCGAGAATTCATCGGGACGTTGAGTGCAATGTCCCAATGTCCCAATGTCCCTAATCTTATGTCTCAAGTCTAGGTTTCAAGTCTAGAGGCTGATCACATAAGAAATCCACCGTTCAAGGCTTGACAGCATCTGGTTTCCCTTATCAAGGGGAACCGTCAGGGAGGGGTTTGGATAACTGATGCAAGCGGTCGAGAACCCCTCTGCCTACGGCATCTCCCCTATAGCCCTTCGGGCATGGGCTAAAGCCTAAGGTAAGGGGAGAACTTTTGTAGATACACTGCCTACTCGGGATTTTATTTGTGTGCGATCACCTAGGTTCCAAACCAGCCCCGCAAAAACCATCCCAACACTAGACCTATACCCACAAATCGGAGCACCTGCCAAAAAGGTTCCTTTAAGTTATTCCACGATAACAGCTGGTTTTCTAGAGTTTCCTCCAGGGTTGTAATCTGCTTTTTTAATCGGGTCAACTCAGCCTTGGGCAGATGACCCTGGGTGATAGCGATCTGAGCTTCAGAGCGCTGGGCAAACGCCTCTTGCACTTCGGTATACCGCTGACGTAGTGCGGCGAAGTCTTGAGTCGTTTCCTCTAGAGCTATAGCAAAGTCGGTAAGATCTTGCTCAGTCAGGGGTAGGGACGATTTCATAACACGACCAGGCTGGGTGGATATAGACTTAAAGTACAAGAGAGTTTCCCTGGAATAAACCTTTAACAGGCTCTGTGCTTTGCACTTGTCAAGCGGGGATACCGGGCACTGTCTCGATCATCTATCCAATAGCCCACTATGAGCAAGACACCAACTGCGTCATCTAGTAACGAACTCCTAAATTTGCAAACAGCAGATCCGCTAGCCCTAGCTCATGCCCTAGCGCAGCAGCTAGCCATTAGCCCCATGGACTGGCATCGACTCAATGCTAACCGGCAAGTCCGCGCCAAAGAACAGGTGGCCGCTGCGCTAGTTTATTTACTCAACGATAATCCAGACGAAGCCTTGCCCCGCCTAGAACAGGCCATAGGCTGGCTCAACCGCAGTCTTAAAGCCCCTCCCTGCCCAACCCACGGCGAGCGTAAATAAGTACTACACGCTCACCCACCTGTACGTTGAGTTTTTTGGCCGCATTGCCCCCGTTGACTGCGATTTCGACATAGCCATGGCTACCAATTAACGCCAGCACCTCGCCCGGTCTAGCGTCACCGTAGGTCGTGTAGCATGGGATGCTACGTCCTCCTAACTGAATTTGCCACGGCCGATGGTCTAACTGATGACCTGGGATATTAGTGACCAAATTACCAAACTGATCGCAGTAGTGAATGCTGCCATGGTAGCCCTGGTCTGTTGCGATCGCATCCTCAATTGTCAATCGCACCAAACTCTTCACCGATAAAGATGATCCCAGCTCAGACAGTTTGACCCCGTTAGCGAGATGGGCCGCAACAGGTGCAAAAATATCACGTCCGTGAAACGTGTGTCTTGGCTGTGGTGTGCGCCAGTAACCAGGGTTGGTCAGCCCAACAGCAGCCACAATCGAGAAACCTGTAAGCAAACCATTATCTGGTGCAACAATAATTTGCAAGCCAGTCGGTGAAATCACCTCAGCAGCAATTGCATGTCGTCTCGTCCCCACCCCCGGATCCACCACTACAACATGCACAGTGCCCGCCGGAAAATACTCGTAACTTGTCAGCAAATTAAATCGAGCCGCTAAAATAGCCTGAGGTTGAATCCCATGGGTGAGATCCACCACTTGACTTAGAGGGCTGATACTAGCGATCACCCCTTTCATCACACCAACATAACTATCTCGGTGACCAAAGTCCGTTAAAAGTGTGATCACACCCATAGGGCCAGCCTCCCCAAAGTGGTACTTTTTTTTCAATGAGCAACTCTCTGTCACACTGCGTAGATTCCTTAGCGCTCACTGCTGTTGAGCGTCACATCTTTATTTGTGCAGACCAGACCAAACCAAAATGCTGTGATAAGGCTAGCAGTATTAACGCCTGGAATTATCTCAAAAAAAGACTGAAAGATTTAAAGCTAGATATGCCAACTGAACATCGGCCTAGCTGTATTTTTCGGACCAAGGCAAACTGTCTACGTATCTGTCAGAAGGGTCCCATTTTGGTCGTATACCCCGATGGCATTTGGTACCACAGTGCCACCCCAGATGTTATAGAGCGTATTATTCAAGAACACATTATTAATAATCAGGTAGTAGAGACCTATGCCTTCCTGAAAAATCCCCTACCTGATGTAAATAAGTACCGGGTAATCCGTGATTCTATTGATTGATTGGGAACAATTGATTTGAGCACATGGGTCAAGCAGTTGATACAAGAGCAGTTGATGCATCTTGCTCGCTCAAGTAGCAAAATCTTAATTATGTACAACCTTGCTATAAATTTAACTGGGCTTAATAAAACAACCCTGATTGACTATAGTCCGTACAGTATCATCAACAACAGAGGATATACGACCCAATCCTACGGGTTAAAACACCTAAGCCTTACCTCTCCAGGGTAAAGCGAGTGCTCACCTAATACGTTTTGGATTTATTTTTTATCACCATATCCCCATAGACTTCGAGTAACACGAGTCCACGGCATGAAAGAAACTACAGCTGGCGATCAAAAAAAGCTTTTACTTATAGATGACGATCCTAACCTCATCCTATTAGTAAGGGATTATCTAGAGTTTCGTGGGTATCAAGTTGTCACCGCGGGCAACGGTCGTGAAGCCCTTGATGTGTTGGGTGGCCTGGTACCTGACATGATCATCTGTGATGTAATGATGCCTGAAATGGATGGCTATGCATTTGTTGAGCAGGTGCGTCAGGACCCAGGGAAGAGTTGGATTCCCATCCTTTTCTTATCTGCCAAAGGGCAAAGTCAAGACCGGGTCAAAGGTTTGACTACTGGCGCAGACGTTTACATGGTTAAACCATTTGAACCCGAAGAATTGGTTGCCCAGGTAGAGTCCTCTCTAAAGCAAGCGTCTCGTTTGATTCACCATCAAAACAAGACCGGTGCTGGTGCACCCACCATTCAAGTGCCCTTTGATGTAGAGCTGACTCCCACAGAGCTCAAAGTGGTACAGTTTGTTGCCCGAGGCATGGCCAACCGTGAGATTGCAGAAGAACTCAAGGTGAGTCAGCGCACTATCGAAAGCCACGTTAGCAACATGCTAGGTAAAACCGGTTTACATAATCGGACCGAGCTTGCCCGCTGGGCCATGGAAAATAATAAAGCTTAGGTTGACAAAGCTTAGCTTAGGGCAGGTTATTTGCCGTGAATCTGCCCTTTGCTAAGCCTCTAAATCAAAGCACCTGGCATGAACTTAAAAACTCGTCGTTTAAGCGTGTCAAACTTAGTTATAATGCTAAAGCTTCGCTGGTGTAGCTCAGTTGGTAGAGCAGCTGATTTGTAAT
>ERZ1740059.488-NODE-488-length-20828-cov-4.297309_pt1 | contig 20828 bp, 24 predicted proteins | sample MGYA00581744_ERZ1740059 | MGnify/ENA primary metagenome ERZ1740059 (study PRJEB43018, sample SAMN04849738) | marine metagenome | isolation source: floating plastic debris | place: Pacific Ocean | collected 2008-08-28 | study: EMG produced TPA metagenomics assembly... | reverse complement strand
AAAACGCCGTGCAAACCCCCGTACCAAAAGATTAATCAAAGTTCGGGTAATCGATTACGGATAAATCAGAACGAAAGAGAAATTCTACTAGGTCGATTAAGACTCTGGAGAATTCTCCCAAAACGTTACGGTCTATGTATACTGGAAAGTCCAGTTCAAACAGATTGCAGATGAAATCGACCAGATACGCAAGTATATAATCAAAAAGCTGCTTTTGAATGTCGATCCACTCTAGTGCCTGTGGTGAAACCACAATGGGGCTATAGGAAAGAATCAGCTTGATTAACTCTGGGGTCATCCAGTACAAAGGATAAGTGCTGATAATCAGCACCAAAATAAAGACAAAGCCAGCCATAAGAGATATAGGTGAGGTGATAAATGTATTTATCGCAGAGTAAAAGGTATGTCTGCGTTGAATTTTGCCAGCCTGGACTTATGGGTAACGAATAGTCGCTACTCATAAGTTCCATAACATCACTCATAAATCAGAGATTAATGTTAAATCTATTCAGATCGGCTCAGTTCAAGACCCTATCCCAATCGTTTACGACGAGGATTATGGCGATTACTCTTAGAATCTTTGGCTTGTTTGGCTTTTTTAAGATTAATCACACGAGAAGATATGATTTTGGGAGTCTTTATCGCAAGCTTGGGTAAAGGCTTTTTCTTTGACTTAGGCAAATCTGTCTCTACATTTCGTGTTGAGTCTCCTTCAAGCCATCTTATTATCCGCTTGATTGTGTCTGGTGTTATTTGGAAATAAAGACCAAGCAGAAGTAGGAGTATAATCAGCAGAAGTAAAATCTCAGGACGAAGCAATATTGAGATATAAACCAATATTGCCAAGAGAATACAGAGTATTACTTTAATGTCTAGATTGTTTTGTTTCATTGAATCTTTTCACTCTCCAGACTTAAAAAGCGATACTGATTCGTGTTTTTTTCTGACATAATAATATGTTGGGTGAATGCAAATACCCCGAACCTTTGATAGTGGGAAACGGTATTCGCGTTTATTTGATTAACAACAACGGTTTTGATGAAAGCAATTCCTGTTGTTGAGAAGAAAAGAAATAGAGAGTGTGTTAAGAGACACTCTTTATTTCAGGTCTTGTTGTTGATAGCCACTACTCATTAACTTCGGCAACTAGGATTGAGACCCAGAAGTGACAGACCCTAGTTAATGAATCGGCTTTTCATAAATTTCCCATATAAATTTCCCAAACCACGTCAGTTTCGCTTGAGTTTGGATTATATATGTAGCGAGTTTGTGTCGATAAAAAAGGAACTCAATAAGAATAAAATTTCTCAGCGATATGATTTTATCAAACCTCAAGTCAGCAAAGCAATGACTCTAGATTTAGATAAATTCAGTTCTTTTTTACAATCAATAGAATTTGATTCAATGAACAATATGGCTACAATATCAACAACTCAGAATGCTGTTCTCAAAACAATTGATAAAATATTTTCAGGACTAACCTTTGGTAAAGACAGAACTAATTGGAAGTTACTTTACATCAAATGGAACGAATCATTAAAGCTATGGACAGAGCTATATCAGGACGATCCAATAACATATAGTGAAGAGCCAGAAACAAGCGAATTCAAGCGACCATCAGAACCAGGACTCAGAAAGCTTCGAGATAGGTTGAATACTGCACTTAAAAGTTGTTCTAACGTTAAAGCTATTAATTGCAAGCATAGCGTTATTGAATATCTATGCTTGATATTTTTTACCCGCACTTATGAAGAATGTGCTTCATTGACCGAAAATCAATTACTTAAAGAGGTAGACCCTATTTTTATGGACGCTTTGGAGTTTTCAGCAAGTGGTATAAAGTCAATACTAGCCTATGGTTTTGGTGTTCCCATAATGGATTCTTCCAGTTTTGAGTCAATGTTTGATGATAACCAAGCACAACTCAAATATATAGTCCTCTCTCCTCACATAGTTCAAGAAATGGATTATGAAGACATTTTTGATAGTGAAGAAGAGAAAATCACATACTTACAAAAAGCAAAAGAGGCAGAAAAAAAAGAACAATTATTGGGCAGAATAGGTATTGGAGAAAGTAGTTATCCACTTAGAAGTCCAGAAGATTTTAGGGTATTCAAACAAATCTTGTGGACTAATTATAATGTATTAATAAATATTTACGAGCGTATTAATTCAAAAAGCGTACAAGTCAAAGTATCTTTTGATGAAGAGCAGGCGCGTGAATTTCTAAAACATGAAAATCCTGTTAATCAAATGACAGTAGTTAATCCCCATGAAAAAAAGACATTTTTATTCTTAAATACATATTACTTAAACCAAAGAGGAAACTTCGATCGCTCCTTTGGCTTTGAAGCCAAGCCTGAATATGCTGATGAAATGGATAGAATGACAGACTTTTGGAAATCTTATATTGAAAAACTCTGGAATCACGAAAAGGTATTGTCTTATGAAGAAGTTATGGATTGGTTTGAAAACCATTTTAATGAATAATATTTGAAAATTTGGGTGTATAATATACACCCAAAACTTAACTAATTAATCCTTATTTTTATCCTTAGATATCTCAATCAGCCTTTTTTTTAACAGAGCAGTCACATCCATATCTACAAAGGGAGAATCTTCTGGAGTAAAAGCATCTACAAAATAAGCTATTGCTTCTTTATTATCGATTCCTGCCTCAATTAAGAGCAATTGGGCTGCACTTAAAAGATAATGGGAATACTGCTCGCCAGTCTCCTCAGTAGATGAATAAAGAAAAACGTCAGTTGCTTTCTCAAGCAAAGTAATAGCTCTAGAAATGTTTTGCACCGCCTGCTTACCACTCTCTTTGAGAGTGTATTTTTCTGAAAAATTAACCATTTAGTCATAACCGTGTAATGTACCGTAAAACTTATGGAAGCATTGAAAGAATAAGCTTCATAAGACATTCAAATATGGAGTTTAAGTAGCTTAAACCTAGGGACTTGTTGCAGATTGTGAGTTGCCTCCGTAACAAGTCGGTTTTTTGTAAATATGACATGGATGTTTGCCAAAGCGTGTTAGTTTCGCTTTGGCAAATATATCTTTGTAGCGAGTTTGTGTTCGACAAAAAAGAGAACTCGATAAACTTTGAGCTTGCTGGACATATGATTTTAGCAAACATCATTACAGCCTAACAATGAAACTAAATTCGCACAATTTCAGTTCTTTTTTGCAATCAGTCGAATTTGACTCAATCACAAAAAAAATTGAGATATCAACAAGCCAAAACGCCGTCCTCAAAATATTCCATAAAGTGCTATCAGGACTCTCTTTCGGGGCAAATAGAACTAGCTGGTTGCCCCTTAATAACAAATGGCAGGCTGCATACCAGTTGTGGCAAAGCTTGTATGAACAGGACTCATATAAGTACTCAGAAGAACCAGAAACCAGTAATTTTACAAAACCAACAGAACAAGGACTCAGAAAGCATCGAGACAAATTAAATGAAGCTTTTGCAGAAGATTCTGGAGATTGCAGTCTTATTTGTGAGCGTAGAGTCATCGAATATTTGTGCCTAATATTTTTCACACGCACATATAGCGAATGTACTGCACTATCCGAAGAACAGTTGGTTGCAGAGTTAGATCCGACTTTTTTCAACAATTTTCAATCTGCTGATAGCGATATTAAGTCAATATTCGCTTTTGGCTTTGGTGTTCCAATGGAGGACTCTCTTGCTCTTGAGTCAATATTAAAAGATAGCCAGACTAGACTCAAATATCTAGCAATCGCACCCAATATCTTGAATGATATGAGTTATGACGATATTTTTCAAAATGAACAAGAGCGACTGTCCTACCTAGAAGAAGCAGAAAGACAAGATAATACAAATAATGTCTTTAATAGAGCTTGTTTTCCACTCAGAAGCGCAATCGATTTCAGCCTATTAAAACAACTTTTAAAAACAAATTTTTCTGTGCTGCTAAATCTTTACAATCGTCTTGGATCGGACAAAATGGAAGTTAAGTTGGTTATTGACGAAGGCGACGTTTATCAACTAGCGAAAAGTAAACTATTAAAAGACTGGTTTCCCATAACTCAAGTCACTATTATTAACCCCTTCGATCGAAAAAGATTTTTACTTCTAAATTCGTATAGTGAAAACAAATCGCGAGAGTTAGAACACTTCTTTTTTAGTACTCCTTATCCTAGTGAAACTAAAGAACTCGATATAATGACTGAGTTTTGGAAGTCTTTTATCGAGACGAATTGGAACTCTGACAGATTTCCTAGTTTTGAAACTCTTAGGACTCTTTATGGGAGTTAAGAATCGATGCAGGGAAGACAGTTGGACGGGTAGAGTCCTTACCTGGAAACGTATTTAAGATATCGCCAACAAGCGATCGCTTATGTCTCCTGTCTCTGATAGGACAATTCAAAGGTCAACTCCTCAAAATTTGTAGAATTGAAAAATTGGTAGTTCGGACAGATCGAACTACCGTCGCCCTTTTTCCACAGACTGCTCCTTGGCACTTTCGCGTCTATACCACTCAGCTATCCGTAGTTCTTTAGCCTCTTCTTCGCTGATAAATCCCTTCTTCTGGGCAATGAAAATGTTGTAATATTCATTCTCCTCTTTCTTCCTTTGATTTAAGACCCGATCTACCTGCTGTTTCTTCAGCAATCCCAATGCCTGATAGGTGTTGAGGGTAAACTTGCTCGCCTTCATGATGCGCGAATCTTCCTTGATTAGAAGATACTGCTGATGACTGATATTGCCCTTCATATAAAGCACGAACGATTTCTTTTGAAATTTCTTAAATTCCCGCTCTTTCTTCTCAAACTTCCTATCTAGCACCGCTTGCCGTTTTTCCCGATGCCAGAGGATAATTTGTCTGGCTATTTCTATTGCCTTTTGGGTTTTAGTCCTATCTTTAGTAGTGGAGATTTCTTTGGCTTGATCCGTCAGGCTAAATTTATCGGTATCCTGTTCGTTAGCCTGGGCATATTTCGCCATAAACAGTTCTGAGATAGCTTTTGCCCGATTTACCGATAGTTCCCCATTAGCTACCTTGATAGTGGCATTGAGGACATGGTGTTTGTTGAATGACTCATCTTTTCTTTTTGCCAGCACAGCAGCAATCTCGTTATCGTAGCTGGTTGAGCGCATAGTCTTTGCTTTCTGCTGATTAATCACATTTTTGAGGCTACAACCCATTTGTTTGAGTTCCCTGCGCCACTGACGCTTTAAGTCGCCAATATCCTGATTGTGGTCTTTAGCCTTGCGGGATTTGAGGACAATATTGCGAATTTGAGCAGCACTCATATTCTCTTTGGTTTTTTCCTTAATCTCCAGACTGCGCTTGCTAAAGTGTTTGGTAACTTTTCCCGATATGCCGTGAATGCCAAAGCTACAGCCAGAGTCATTGGAAAATTGGCGATCGAAGGTTTTGATTCCGTATTCTTTTTCCAGCGATCGCCTCAAATCGCTTAAATAGATTTGCCCTGCGGTATAACGTGCCTGGAGGGTCTTTTTACCATCAACCGCACCATAGCCTTTACCGTCTAATCTTTCCCCACTGTTGATTTGTACGCAGTGGGTATGTAGTTGCATATCCTTCGCTCTGGAGGTGATATGAGTAAAGCAAGCAAAGGTTGATTTTGCCTGATGCCAGAAGGTTTTTCTGCTGCCGTCGGGCTGAGTCTGGGTACTGCGGGTATAGGTAGCATTTTGGTCGAGATAGTCCATTGCTTTCTTGGCAGCCTGATTGTGGAGGTTCACCAACCTTTGTGACTCGTGTTCGGGCAGCATCATCATTAGAACCGAAACATCTTTGGGCGCAGAAAAACAATGGTCGTAAGCCAAAGTTGGATTGTGTTTTTTCTCTTCTCCAGTTTTTTTATCAATGTAGGTTCTGACGGTGCTACCGCCCCTTCTCATAGTGGTAGCACCGTCGGGAGAAAGACCATTAAATAAGTTTTTTAAGCGGGAATCTTGGTGCTTAATATCATCAGCATCAATGCCAAAAGATTGCGCTCCCGAACCATAAAAGAAACCAGGAGCTTCGCTTTCTGAAGCATAGTATTTTTCGTGTTGATTATTTAGATAGTAATCAGCTCTACCTCGGTGAATTATCCCAATACTGTCCATTTTCTAAAAACGTAGCGATTTGATTGAATTGTGGGTGTTTGGAGTCGTATTTGTCTTTCTTTAACCACGCTACCATGCGTGCAAATGTGTCAGGCGGGATTCGAGTCGAAGCCCGCCGTTCTTATGGTTTTGGTCTTGGGGTTTTCCGCGCTCGATTCGGGCGCGAGTCTTGCCTCAAAGTTGCTCATGAGTAACTTTGAGGCGTAGAGCTATGAAATAGCTCGATGGACTTTTTTCTGGGGAGAAAAAAGTCTTTTGAAAAATTGGAAAAGATAACTTGTCCATGATTTTTGCCCAACAAAAGCCCTCCGAAATTTTGGGCGATCATAGTGGGCAAAATTGTGGTCAAGTTCGACTTTTATGAATGGCTTATTCAATGGCGAAGCGGTTGAAAAGTTGTTTATAAAAGTTGACCTTCTCAAACTTGATGACGTTGAACAGGAGAAATAGGAATGAATCGCATTGAAATGGGCGAAGCTCTGGGTATTGAACTGGGTTATTTTACGGGTACGTCGAGCTATCATCGCTGTAGTCCGTACTTCCCTAATGTACTGCTGACTGATGGCACGAGGTACATGGGAGATAAGCTGGAATGTTTTTGGCTCTTCGATCTGATTGGGCTGTTGCAAAAAACGCCCCGCATCGCCAAGCACCCCGAATTACAACGGCTTCAGTTTTGGCATCTGTTGGTTGCTGATGATGCTTCGGCAAAACTTAACTGCGAGTGGGACAAGGACGAACTTGTATATTCCCACGAGATTCCTTTCACCGATTTTCCTGCCACTTTAGAGCCTCTTTGTCTTTATTCTCAACGCCTAGACCTTCGAGCAATTGGGGAGAAAGGCATCGGTTGGGTAATTCATCTTCCTTCGGAGTATTAACTATGGAAACTGATATTTATGATGAGGAGATAGAATTTACTCCTGAATATTCGGCTATGGATCTACTGGAATTGGAGCGTGAGATAAGCAGTCAACTTGATTATTGTCTTCAGGCTTGTTTTATGTCGAAAGAAAAAGCGAAAACTCTTGAAAAACGGTTGACGATTTTTGAAAGGTATTATTGGGGTTTGTTTTTCCTTGTTGTTCTGTATGTGGTGCTGGATTTATTGGGGGAGTTAGGGGTTTTGATTTGACTTACCACAACGTAGTTGTGAAACTGTCTCAATCCTGCATGGTTCGAGGATTTAAGGTGATGAAGGAGCGACTTGGGTAGAGCCACCCCAACATCGAAGTTGAACAAGAGACTATAGAATTACTTAATTTACAGAACATTTCAAGCAAAATATTGCTATTTCTATTATTTTTTCAGTCTCTACTTCTAGTAGATAATTCCCAAAGTCTGGTTTTATAAATATCTAAGTTATCTTGGCTATCAGGTTAAGCAAATTAGAAACCTAATTGTTAAATATGGTTTAGGAGATAGTAATGTCGGTTAAATATGAATTGATTATCTATTGGAGCGAATCAGATGACGCTTTTATAGTAGAAGTTCCAGAATTACCTGGATGTATGGCAGATGGTCAAACCTATGTAGAAGCGGTAACTAATGCCGAGACTATTATCCAAGAATGGATTGAGACGGCTAAAGAGTTGGGGCGTGATATTCCTACTCCTAAAGGACGATTACTTTATGCTTGAGTAGGTTTTTTAGAACTGCTTTCAAATATTTCCCTAAAAGCAATCATTAGTTCAGAAAAGTGATTATTGTTTTGAAAATAGTAGTTCTTCTCCAGACTGGCTATAGCCAAGAGACTGAACTGAAGGTGATTTTGGCTAATTTAATACAGGCTTGAGATGAAGCTTTATCACGGCACATCCGAACGCTACCTCCAACAGATTTTGAGAGATGGTTTGCAGCCCAGAGGTGAGCTAGATGGAAACTGGGAGAAATGCCCTTCACGGAGCGACTGCGTGTATCTGACTGTCGCCTATGCTCCTTACTACGGATTCTTTACGGCAAATGAGGAGGAGCAGATTGTTATTGTCGAAGTTGATTCTAATCTGTTAAAGCGGGGTAATCTGCTTCCTGATGAGGATTACATAGCTCAAGCCACTGAAAAGGATGCTATCCCTGGAGAAACTTTGGAGGAGAGGACTATCTGGGTTCGGGATAGATTACACACCTTCGCTGACTATCAAGAGATGAGTCTAAATGGGTTGGGCAATTGTTGTTATCGGGGGACTATTTCCTTAGAAGCCATCACTCGGATTGCGATCGCTGAACCAGATAAAACTAGTAATCTATGCTTGATGGCAGCAGATCCGACGATTACGATTATGAACTTTGCTTTGATGCAGGACGTTTATCAGAATTTGACCAGGGCTTTTGCTGGCTATCCTGTGGAAGCAAAAACGCTAATTCTTGACTATGTAGCTATCCTACGGGAGAAAACGGATACCGAGAACTTTGCCAAGCATTTGGATGTGCTTCAGGCGGAGATGGAAACGATTACAGTGATGAATGTTAAGGCATCGCGAGCGATCGCTGTTTGAATTATCAGAAAGCTAATAGTATTGAAATAAATTTGATATCTTCCACTGCTGTCCCAGAGATTAAACAGGTCATGGGCGCACTATCTAAGATTACGAATCGTTCGCCAGAGGAGATTAAGCCCTACCTGGATGAGCTAATTGAACGTCTTGTACCAAAGGAAGATAGTTTTGATTCGGCTTCATTTTCCGAGACTTCTACTCATGAGGAATGGTCGGCAGAATTTCATCAGTGGATTGATAGTCATAAGAATCGGAATATTCCCGTTCTTAGTGATGAGGCAATGAGCAGAGAAAGTATGTACCCAGATCGCTGGTAGTAATTTATGAGTTATTTGCTGGACACTAATATTTATTCTGCTGCGATTTGTTAGCCCTGAAGATTCAATGCACTCCTTTAATGTGAAAGACTTTCGACGCTTTCAAACGGAAGTTACCCCAATTAGTCCACAACAGATGAACGATCTTGATAAGTAATTAAAAGCAGCATTGACCATGAAACAGGAAAAAGGTAGTAGTAATGTTTTTACTGATGTAAATGTTCCTCAATCAGCACTTTATTTGGCTAAGGCTCAACTAGCTCATCAAATCTCTACGGTTATTGGGGAGAGAAATTTAACTCAAACGGAAGCTGCTGAAATTCTTGGTATCAATCAACCCAAAGTTTCGGCACTTATTAGAGGTAATCTTGATGGGTTTTCTAGCGATCGCCTTTTCAAGTTCCTCAACCTACTAGATCGAGATATTGAGATAGTTATTAGACCTCCATACTGACCCCAACCATGAGGCAGGAATTAGAGTAGTCTAAGTCCACTAGTGAAATTGTGTGCTATCAAAAGCCCTTTAAAAGCCATATTTAAACACCCAAATTTTTCTTTCGCCCCTGTAATAGCCCAAATATGAGGGCTGAGAGGATTTTTGCTCTTTTCACGATCTTTTTTTCGGAACTAAGTGCTTAATATTTCTTAACAAATTATCTTACTTCAGCAGAGGTGGAAGAGATGGTGGTGATGGATGTTAAGGCATTGCGAGTTAAATAGTGAGCTACGTTTCAATGGAATCATGGTAGGACGTATCGATTTCGTATTGTGCTAGAACTTTTTCAATATGGTGGTCTATGTCAAAATCATATTCAGGTAAATGAAGAAGAATGATTTGCGACCAGGATTCAATCATCAATGGTTCGATTGCCTCAAAAGCAAAACGCAAGGTACATTCAATTAACCGTGTGGGGCTTACATTTTCGCTAAACAACAGCGTCCTTAAATGTGCTGCTTGACGGTATACATCGGAATTTTTGAGAGTATAGCCAGTAGACTTTCTCAGCATCTCTGGAAGACGAGGAAAAGCCATCCTTGCGGAATAACCATGCAGGAGTTCAATTTTCAGCAAATCCCCAGCATTCTCTCTTGATTCGACTTCGAGTATGCGACCCCGAATTAGGAGTTCGGCAGCAGAAATTGAATCGAGAAATGCCAACGGTATAGAAATCTGAGAATTAAAATCATCTAAGGTAACTTCTGCCACTGCCTTGCCTAGCTTTTTCATGCCAAGGGCAATAAGATTTTGAGCAGCAAAGTCAAACATAGTTGTCTAAAAAATCAAGCTTAATGATATATTAGTACTAGCTCAATGGCATCAAATACCTTGTGCTTATCATCAGAGATGATACCTTTAACTAGTGACACCATTCATTACTCAAATGCAAGACAATACTGCTTCTAAATTACCTCGAACATCGAAAAGAAGGGCATACAAGCATAACGTTCTTGCTCAACCGTTTTTGAAATGGGCTGGAGGAAAACGCCAGCTTTTACCTGCTATTAAAGAGTATTTGCCTCAAAAGTTTGGTCAATATTACGAACCCTTTATCGGTGCTGGTGCGGTTTTATTCTCTCTACAACCAAAGAAAAGCATCATCAATGATACTAACAGCGAACTTATCAACTGCTATCAAGTAATTAAAGATAATCCAGAAGAGTTATTAGAACTGTGTCAAGAACATCGAGCCAATAATTCTAAGGAATATTTTTATTTATTGAGGGAACAGGACAGAAGAGATGATTTTAAGGATAGAAGCCCCCTAGAGAGGGCTGCCAGAATTATTTATCTCAACAAAACTTGCTTTAACGGTCTTTTTCGGGTCAACAGCAGCGGTCAGTTTAATGTGCCTTACGGAAACTATGCCAATCCAACCATTGCCGATCCTGCTGTTATTTACGCCATCAGCACGTACTTAAATCGAGGTAATGTTCGTATCCTCAACGGAGATTTCGCCAAAGCCGTTTCTACTGCTAGAAAAGGGGCATTTATTTACTTTGACCCGCCATACCATCCTATATCTGACACTTCATCCTTTACTGGTTATAGTGTTAATGGGTTTGGAGAAGCAGAGCAAATTAGATTAAAAGATCTCTGTGACAAGTTAACCGAGCGTGGCTGTCAAGTACTAGTAAGTAATTCATCTGCCGATTTGATTAGAGAAATTTATTCAGATCCTAAGTATGAGATTGTCGAAGTTAAAGCAACAAGAGCTATTAATGCGGTAGCATCCAGACGTGGCAGAATCAATGAACTGTTAATCCATAACAGATATGACCGCAAGCAAGTCCAAGAATGATCAAGCCTGGGAAGTTATTTTTGAAGAGGAGCAGATTCTTAAGGTAATTGCCAGACAAGGCTTTTTTGAGATTTCATCAACCAGAATTAATCAGCAGCGCGAAGCTCGCTTGATGACCAAGTTTGACCACGCGGTTAAGCTGCCCCAAATATTCAAGGACAATGGCTTAACAATTCAGCCCATCTCACGGGGAAATTATATTATTGGGGCTTTTGAAAGTTATTTTGAGCTACCCAAAAAGTCTACAGAAGAGGTTGCTTATCGAGAGCTTCCGCCAAACATTGAAACTCTTGAACCTAGCAATATCTACTCGGAATCTTCCGCTATTATCTGTGCCTTCCTCTCAGGTATGATTGATGACCTACTGGGCGAAACGACTAATTTTACTGTCTTGGGCAGAATGTCTACGGGGACATTTGACTACAAAATCAGGAATCTGCAAACAGGATTGTTTCACGACATCAAAGTAACTAATTCCCAATGCGAAATTGATGGGGGATTTGAAGGTGAAAGTCAGTTTGCGATTATTGAAGCCAAGAGTGAAACTATCGAGGATTTTATTGTCCGACAACTTTACTATCCTTACCGACTATGGAATTCCAAGATAGAAAAAGAAGTTGTGCCGATATTTCTGACAATATCCAACGATATATTTACGTTCTATCGTTTCTGTTTTAGTGAGGAGGATTCATATAATTCTCTAGAGTTGGTTTCAGAACATCGATACTGTATCAGCAAAAGCGATATTGAGATGTCTGATATTAGAGATATCTTGGCTGAAACTGAAATAGTTCCTGATGATGATAATATTCCTTTTCCTCAAGCGGATAGTTTCCCCAGAATTATTGATTTATTGGGTCGGTTATATAATGCCAATGAGTTTTTAAGTAAGGATGAAATCACCCTAATATATGCCTTTGAGGAAAGACAGACTCACTATTACGTCACGGCAGCAATCTATCTAGGACTGGTCACGCGAGAACAGAAAGCAAAACAAGAGGTAAGGTACTCCCTCAGTCAGCATGGATATTTTGTGATGTCTCAACATCCCCAAAAGCGCAATATCGAGCTTCTTAAGTGCATCTTACAGCACCGAATATTTAATGAATCTTTGGCTGCATGGCTGGAGAAAGCGGAGTCGCTTTCTAAAGATGAGATTGTATCGATTATGGGCAAAGGAAAGGAAAAAATTGCTGTTGGTTCGGATACCACTCGTAGAAGGCGAGCTAGTTCTGTAAGGGGTTGGATTGAGTGGATCTTGGAATTGCCGATGGCAATGGTTTAATCGATCGTCTACATAAAAAATGCAACGGTTAATGACTCTGACTTACTCTCTATCTAAACGTTTTTTTAGTTCGGGGATTTCTTGAGCGGAGACGATCTTAACTTTGCCTTGAGAATCGCTGACAGCAATAGATTCGCCTTTTTGCCGATGGGTTTCTACGGCTTTATTTACTGCTTGTTTGAATAGCTGACTTATTTTATCAGTATCGGTAAAATCAATTCGATCCATAGTTTATTTGCTCCCAAATATCGTCTTTAATAATGGTAATTGCTCGATCTTTATTTTGAGAATAAGCTATCAGTTGATTGTCAAAAGAATTATCAAATACCTGCCAGGAATCGACTAATTTACAGTACAGTTCTAGAAAATTCTTTCTACCTCTATGATACCTGCGACGAATGACATCTTCAGGAATGTCATGACCGCCACTGGCTACTCTCAAGGCTACTCTGGCAATGGCTAGCTCAACGCTGTTCAACCAAACATAAATTAAGTTAACTCGATAACCTTCTGCTTGGCATCGTCTTAAGAATGGAGCAAAAGTGCGGGCTGCTAGGGTTGTTTCAAAGGCAAAACTACGCTTTTGTCGTGCTGAATTCTTCAGGTTTTGCAGCATAATTCTACTGGCTGGGATAGCCACTGCGTCTGGGTTATCAGGGTTTAATCGAGCAGCAATAATGTCGGCATTGATAAATTCGATATTGGCAAGAGTATGAAATAAGTTTAAGGCAAAAGTGGTTTTTCCTGACCCATTACATCCGCCAATGACATAGATTTCAGGCATTTTTGCTATTCATTATTAGTAGATGAGTTCGACACTATGTTTTTGCAGTAGAAGAGACAGGATAGCATATTGGTTTTTAGCTTGCTATGGCTAAATTGCCAGCACTAAAGATCGCTCTAACCACTGTTGGGCTTCTCGATAGTGGCGGAATTGACGTTCGCTGCGACGAAATTTAGGTATTAAATATCGATTATTTTATGCTTGAGTGCGTTCTTCAAATTGCTGTTTAATAGGGTATATTAAATGCTTCCACATAAATAATTGGATTCTTATTTCGCCTATCTTCTTGTCTCGATTACAGCCATTGTCAGTCCTGGTGCTGGTGTTATTCTGACACTTACTAATTCATTAAATTTCGGTCTGAAAACTAGTATCTACGGTATTTTTGGCATTTCTTTGGGGATGTTTATTGTTTCTATTATTGCTGGAGGAGGAATAGGGGTTGTAATCGCCAACTCGAACTCACTATATTTTGCTTTAAAAATACTTGGTGCTATCTACTTGCTATATTTTGGTCTAAGTCTGATAAAAACGAGAAATAAAACAATTGATGTTGTCTCTAGCAAAACTTCTCCGAAGCAAAAAAAGTTATTTGTAGAAGGTGTAAGCATAACGATAACTAATCCCAAAGCCATTATATTTTTTGTTTCACTATTTCCTCAATTTATTGATAGCGAAGCAAATTACCTGAGTCAGTTTACACTTCTCTCATTGACATTTTGTTTTTTAATTTTATTAATACATATTATTTACGGAACTCTTGCCAGTTTCATTAAAAGCAAATTGGCAAGATTTAATTATTTTAAGTACGTACATATCGCAGGTGGTTGTGCGTATATTATATTTGCTCTTAAATTACTGGATTTACATAATTGGGCAGCTAATTAGAACTACATCGCCAGTATTAGAGATCGCTCTAACCATTGTTGGGCTTCTTGATAGTAGCGGAATTGACGTTCGCTACGACGAAATTCGGGGGTATGTACCATCCTTTTACCATTCAATAATTTAGCACCGTGATGTTTGTGCAGTAGTTCGTGATAGAGAACTAATTCCACTACCATTTGCGGGACATGGGAACTGTCTAAAGTACGGCTCATAACTACCCTATCCCGCAAAGGTTCGTAGTGTCCTAGTTTGCGATGGGTTAGAGTTTTGTTCCAGGTCAAACGGGGTTTTGCCATCTCCCCTGCAAAGTATTCTTGGTTGATGGGGTGAAATAGGGCTTCTAAGTCGTAATAGTTTCCTTGGGGTGTCTCGGCATCAAGATCTGCTATTAAATCTAGTTCGAGGATGATATCGCTATATGCTTCTGTCGAACTAAAGTGACGAATTAGTTGTTTATCTTGGGGATTATTTCCCCGTATTGCAGTGTTGATAATGGCTTCTAGAATCTTATCCTCTGCCTGGATAAAGCCTTCACTTAACTGTAGTTCGATACTTCCTTGGCGATTCTGTTTGTATTTGTACAAGCCATTGTAGTTAGTGATGGTGACTTGAATCTCTGAGATATTTGACTTTTGGGCTTTAATGGCTTGATGGGCTAAGGTTTTTATTTTTTGAGTAGTCTGGATATGTAGCTTGAGATTATCCTTGTCAGTCAAAAACTTCATCCAGGCGTAGGCTTTACGGGAAGGCGTAGTTAAAGCAGCAGGGGTAAGCTGGTTTTGTTGGCAGATGCGATCGATTTCTCGGACGCATTCGGTTAAAGATTGCCCGATTGATTCTAGCTGGGAGTCTGTATGGTTATGCTTGAGTTGTCCTATCTGTTGTTGAATATTTTTTTGTTGTTTGACTATATTCTTGATTCGCAGAGTTGGAGTCGGTGTTGGTGTTGACGTGGATGTAAGATCTTTTTTTGATTGCTCGGTTAAAGGTAAGTTATGCCAATCTATATTCTTGAGGTAGTAGTAGGCTTTACGAGAGCGGGTAGGAAGACTATTGGGGGTAGTATTGGCTTCGGTGCAGATTTGTTCGATAGTATGCAGGGAATTAAGCACAAAGGCTTTGAAGGAATCTACTTCTTGGGGATTAATCCCATGCTGTAGTTGGCTTTTTACTCGCTCTGCTGTTTTGACAATTCCCTTGATACGAACCATTTGAAAGATAGTTTAAGCGAGATCGATCTGTTGTTGATGCGATTTTATAACAAATACAGAGCTATACCTATGTGTGGTTTATCGATCGAGACAGCGCAGGAACAAGCTAATTTTGTATTCTGACTTTGCAGCATGGCATCGGCGAATAAAGTCCTGGGGGGCATCTTCCGCTATAAAATATCGGGTAGGTTGCCAGCTTTCAGTTTTAACTACTTTCCATTCTTCCAACTTGGCAAGATGTTTTCTAACTGTAGTTTGGCAGAAGTCGATATTTTCTGCCAATTCCTTAACTGATTGGGAGGGCTTTTTGAGCAACTGTAAAACCAAGCATACTTGAATCAAAGGTAATAGATTTTGATTTTGATTTTGATTCAAGTTTGTTTGCTCAGAATCATCTCTCATAGAACAAATGTCCTCAAAATCTGCTTCAGAACGCTTTTTAAGCATAGACGTTAGTTCAAGCGAGCAGTATGTTCTTTGACTTGGGGTTTGGCTTTTGGTTTAGCCTTGGGTTTGTTTTTAGCTGTGGCTTGAGGTTTACCTTGTGGATTAGTGTTTCCCTTCGCCTGCTGCTTGACTTGATTTTGCTCCTTAACTGGGGGTTTTTCGGTTTTAGTTTCTGTCTTATTTCCTCTGGGTACTATTTCAAAGATATTGATCCCCGCTTCATCTAATTCGATCAATCCCTCAGCAGACATACTTTTCATCTTGCCTGAAAGAGAGGCTACCCATCGATCCCAAGTATCCATTTTCTTGACAATCTTTTTGAGACTCTTACGATTGACTTCTGCCTTAACGGTAATATCATTTTCTCCCCGAACCTCCAGCATTACTTTTTTGCCTTCTTCGGGTATATTCTGAGGTCGTTCGGTAAATTTAATAGTTAATTCGGGTATTCTGCCAGTTATCATTGCGCTTTAGTAGAAGAATTTAAAAAAGCTATATATTTTGAGCTTATCGCTTTTATTGGTTGTTAGGTCTTTTCTTTAATTAGATTTTGTGGTTGTGGCATAAGCTAGAGCAAAAGTCGTAATGGATTACAATTACTTTGAAAAAACCCCCTTCCCGTATTAATTACTTGAAGTAAACTATCGAAAGTCCTTTGGGTCAATACTGATAGGAGTATCGTGCTGTTCTATTAGATCGAGCAATTGCTCCACAACACGGTCATCGACTTCCAAAAAGAATCGCTTGTCGTCCGAACCGCGAGTGTCGTATAGCTTTGCCCTCTAATTAGTAATATTTCTAATTCTCTCAACCAGATCGGGACTGCCCATAAATCGAATATTCATCCTTCATTTCAGTAAAAGTTAATATTTTTTTCCACAGTGTCTTCGGCTGCGGTTGCTGCTGCTATTCTCCAATAGCTTTGAGTAGTTTTTGGGCAGATTCGGACTTGCTTTCCTTGAGAGCTTTAATTCCCCGTCCAGCGTAGATAGAAATGGCTTCCAGGAGTGCTTTGACTACTTCTGGGGAGTTCACATCAAAAGGAAATACCGCGCCCTTACTCCGTCGTGCTATTTCATGGAATACTTCACAGGCTGTGTTGATGTCATATCCTTGTTCTTGAGAGCTAATATCGTGGAAGATAAAAACTCTGACACCTTTTAGCAGTAGTTGATTGGCGAGGAAATAGGCATGGTCATCATCTTCTTCAAAGCAGTCACCGATATAGATTAAGGCTTTGAGACGAGGTATGTTGACGGCTTTGTCGAGGATGGGATTAAAAGCCGTACCACCAGCCCGACAGCTTACCTGTTGGAGTTTACGCTTGAATCCTGTCTGTTTGGAGGTGAAGGGGGTAACATCCTGTAGAAATCCTCCGCCATGATATGCCAGGGCTACGTCTAGCTCTCCTGGGATGGCATCAAACATTGCTCCTGTTATTTCTTTGGCGATATTCCAGGCTGCTTGGCGACTGGCGGTAGCGTCCATACTAAATAGTAGTCGGGGATTCTTTCTCTCTAGGGCTTTGGCTAGTTTGGTGGAATCTGCTTTGGTGACGGATGCTTTGCTCTTTCTTACTTGAGCCAGAAAGTCTGATTTGCTGGTTGCCAGGGCGTTCTTCTTTTTTTTAGGCATGAGTTTTGGTGAGTTGGGGTTAATTGATTATTCTTCTTCTAATTCTTCGCAAAGCTGTTCGTAGGCTTGATTGATTTTTGCCGAAATCCAGTCAGGGAGTTTGCTAGAGTCGGGATGAACCTTCCTCATGATGTCGCGGTAGGCTGCTTTTACTTCTTTGAGGCTGGCGGAATCGTCTATTCCCAAGGTAGTCCAGGGGTCATCTACTTCGGTGGTGTCTTTGCCGTAGACTTGGGCTGCTGCTTTGGCTTCCCATTCTTCATCGATGGCAAACAGATAGGATTCTAGTAGTTCGGCATCATCGGCTAAGTCTTCTTCGTCTTTTAGGGCAGCCAGGAGATTCACCAGACGCATGAGGGGTAGGGATGAGAGTAATGTACCTGCTTCTAGGTTATCGAAGCTGACAAGCAGCCTACCGATGGCTGTTCCTTCTTCTGTTTGCTCTAGTTCGATAATCGTGCCAGCCAGACGATTTTTTTCTTTGCGGTGGTGGTGTTTGCGGGGTTGCCCCATCTTTCTTTGGATGGGGGTATCGGGATCTACATCAAGCCAGTAGCAACATTCTCTGAGAATGGCAGTCTCTTCTTCTTGGGAAACGGTTGACCTAACAAAACAGCTTTTGGGAATATCTATCTGGGATACTTGACCAGTTTTGGAGGCAACAATGATATCGTAGAGGGATTTTGCTCTCACCAAATCCCGACTCCAGGCTGCTGCTGCTAGTTCGCCAATTCTACGGGAGGCGATCGCATAGTTCCCTGTCATGCCGACTGCTAGGCGATAAACTAGAGAGCCAACGGAGACGGAGGAGCGTTTTTCGACGCGGATGAAATCATCTTCTAGGGAGACTATTGTACCCCCAGCACGGAATTTCTTTTTGATGATTTCTTCGCCCTCTTCTCGCTCTACGAGGGTGGTAAAGAATTCATTAGTGTCCCTTAGTTGCCAAATGATATCGGTGGTGGGTGGAGTGGTGGATTTATCGACTACTTTTACCCGCTCTAGGACATCGAGGATATTTACTCCCTGGCATAATTCATTTTCTTCCAGCTTGCCGTTAGCGATCGGTAAAGTTATTTTCTCCATCGTATGAGGATCGATTAGAGGTTTTTTGGAATGCCACAGTAAGTCTTCACGAATGAAGGTCACTGTTTGTCTGAGTCCGCCTGAAGGTTTGCTGGGGTCGTTGGGGATGATATAGCGATTGTGCCATGCCATGAGAGAAAAGAAAGTAGGGTAGGCTAGTTTTAGTAGTAATCCTTTATGACTAAATTTTATCACTCCCCATCAAAATAAATTCTTGCTTTTTCCTAAAAGAAATTTTGAGAGTTAGAGTGTGAGGTATGTTAATCCCAATTAGTCGTAATGGATTACTACTTGCTAGAGCGCAACACAAAATCCATAAAAACACCCGTATTTTGCTGTTAAAGAAAATAAGACAAGCAACAGAAAGAGCATATGAGATAAGTTCCGCTTATCATCAAAAAATCGCGCCCTTCGGAATTATATAGATAACTAATTCTTATGTTTCAGAAGTAGTATCTATTTTCTTTTTTTTTGTTTTCGATCCGAAGAAGAGAGAGTAATTCAAGAGAGACAGCTATTCCTCCTTTCCAATCATCAGAATTAGTTAGAGGTTTGATATAAACTAGAATTTGATTAGGATGATCGTGAAAATAGCTTGAATGAAGTTGATTTCTTTGAATCTTAACTTCTGTTCCCAAAGGTATTGATTCTAACTTAGTTTCATTTACTCCTTTCTTCTCTACCAAACCAGTTGCAGCTTTACCTCTATAACCATTAAAAACAAAAGCTAAGTCTCTTTTTTTTATTATTGCATCGCAGGAAACACTGCGAAAGATTTGGTAGAAAATCCAAATTAGAAGATCAGGCAGCATACCCTTCATTAAAGGCAAGGTGTGGCACAAAACTTGGAAACACTTACCCGCTATAGTTTTTAGCGATTCGAGTTTTCGGTCATTTTGCCGTGTTACATCACAGGGTGTGGCACAATTCTTGTGTTGTCTGTTGTTTCGTTGTTCTGGCTGTAGTGCTTTATGTACGATACTTGATGGCTCTACAGCTTGTTTTACTTCGGAGTTTGGTGGTGTTTCTGGAGGAATATTATCTTCCGAAGTAGGTAGCTGGATGACTTTGCTATTTGATTCTTTTGTATTTGTGTTGTTGTTGTTTTTAGCTTCTGGTTCGGGAATGTCTAGGATAACATCGGTATCAATCGAAGTTATCGGCTTTGTTATTGGTTCTGGGTCTGGTTCTGGGTCTGACTTAATCTCTACTGGACGATGCTTGGGATGCCAGAGAGGAAGATTTTCTGGTTTGCGGAGAGTGGCATCGCTGACACTCATACCAAATAGTTCTTTGGTTACATTGCGAATAGCCAGCTTACATTCCCCTACTTTGTTGGGCAGTTTTCCTCGTTCCTGTTGAATATTGTCTACTGCCTGAATAATGCGATTTTGGGCATTATATTGGCGTTCTAGGTTGAGATTGGTTTTATTGGTGAGGGATTCTTTTATCTGTTTGTAGGTGGCTCTGTTTTGGGGCAGACTAGAACGATAGGGATACCAATGTTTTTCCCCATAACGAGCTACTTCGGCGCATCTACGGTCTATTTCATGCTTATGATGGCAGTATATAGCGTATCCAGGGCAGGACATGACTGTTTCTTTGATGTAGTCAATGTATTTCTGTCCTGATAATCCATGATAAATTCTGCCCAATTTGGCGATGGTTAGAAGTAAATCGTTGGTTTCGCCATCTCCTGTGTATCCCTGCTCTACTGCAATGCGGATTGTATTGAGAAATCCTTCTTTAATTTCTCTTTGGGCGTAATCTACCTGTTCGATAAAATCTTTGTCTTCTGGGGTGGGGTTGTAAACGCGCTCGGTATTTTTCTTAGCCTTAAACCATTCATAGGCTTCTTCCAGTCGGCTTTCGAGGAGGTCGGTATCGTTACTGGCTGCCGACCAATCCGCAGCATTGAGGAAGTGTTCCAAGCGATCGCTGTAAGGGGTGTAGTCTTTATCGAGGAGATACGAGCCTTGCTGGAGGGGTAAACGGTGTCCGTTAAACAGACTGTTGTAACGTTTGGTGTTGGGGAAGGTTTCTAGTTGACCCCGCTTTATTTCTAGTCCTGCATCTTCTGCTGCCTTGTTCATCACACAAGCCAGCCTAAAGGTATTTACAGGGCGATTTAGGAAGAAACAGAGGTGTAGCCCTTGGCTGGAGCTAGATTGCAGCAGCACAAAACAGAAAATCCCCCACAATTCCAGTTGTGCTTTGAGCGATCGCAGTGATTCTTCTTGTTCTCTGGGGTCGTGAATGCTGCCCCAG
>ERZ1740059.487-NODE-487-length-20834-cov-8.871938_pt1 | contig 20834 bp, 13 predicted proteins | sample MGYA00581744_ERZ1740059 | MGnify/ENA primary metagenome ERZ1740059 (study PRJEB43018, sample SAMN04849738) | marine metagenome | isolation source: floating plastic debris | place: Pacific Ocean | collected 2008-08-28 | study: EMG produced TPA metagenomics assembly... | reverse complement strand
AACTCCTAACTCCTAACTCCCAACTCCTAACTCCCAACTCCTAACTCCTAACTCCTAACTCCTAACTCCCCATCTAAACATTCTCCAGCACGCCAGCTGATAAACCAACTAAGATAGCAATACCGAATATCAAGCGGTACCAAACGAATATCCAAGTGCTTCTGGTTTTAAGGAATTTCACCAACCAAGCAATTGCTAAGTAAGAAAATACTCCCGATGATATTACACTTGCTACCAAAGTCAGAATTTGCGAATTGTCAACTCCAACTTCTAATAAATCTTTAAGTGAGATTACCCCAGCTAAGGTAATAGCGGGAATCCCTAATAAAAATGAAAACCTTGCTGCTGTTTCCCTTTCTAAACCCATAAATAATCCAGCAGTCAAAGTTGAGCCACTTCTTGAAGCCCCGGGTACTATAGCCAAGGCTTGAGCGCAACCCATTAATATTCCATCAATCATTCCTAATTTTTCAAAATTCCGCTGCCTGCTACCCCTTATTTCTGCTAACCCCAACAACAGCCCCATAACAATTGACACAATTGCGATTACCACCATACCTCGTACTGCATTTTCGTAAAACTCTTCAAATACAATCTTGAGTAAAAGCCCTAAAACCACTATAGGCAATGTCCCGATGGCAATTCCCAAGGCGATGCGGAAATCGGTATCTTGATAATCTTTACGCGCGATCGCAATCCATGCACCGGTAATAACTCTTGTCAAATCTCCCCAGAAGTACCACAGCACCGCCACAATACTACCAAGCTGAATTACTGCACTAAAAGCAGATCCTGGATCTCCCCATCCTAGTGCGACTGGTACGGCTTTTAAATGCGCCGTACTACTGATGGGTAAAAATTCTGTTGCACCTTGCACAAAGCCTAAAACGATGCCTTGCCATATGTTCATTTGTGAACCCCCATCCACAACAGGGGTAGTCGCATCTTGACTCAGAACTTTTAACGGAAATGTCGCTACTGATAAAACGCCACTTCCTACCATCAATAAGGGAAACAGCAAACGTTTCGATACAGCCATGAATACACCTATCAACAATTAGTTATCAGCTATTTTAGACATTCAACCGCTTCGATATTGTTTACAGGGAAAAAACCTGTTTACTTAGAACTGCGAAGCCCAATTCTCGCTACAGCATACCTGTAAACTCCGCTTTGTTATTTGTGATTTTTTTAAAGATTTCATAGTTCGCTACAATTGGGTTACTATAAATATGCCCCCCCCGGGGATTGTGGTGTACCTTAAGAAAAGTTAAGTAAAGTAAAGAATATTAAAAAACTTGATTAATAATACTTTGTACTCAGATACAGTTTTTAACCCAGTGACTCAAACGGTTGAAAGTCTCGAATCCTTAGAAATAAAAGCAATAGCGGATCGGAAAGTGGTAAGCACAGCAATAGCCAGAAGGAAAGACAAAGATGATAGAGTAGCTCGTTTTTCATCTTTTTGCTTAATACCTCCCTTGCTTGGAGTAGCATCTCGACAAGCTTTACTGATATTCGGAGCAGCAGTATTCCTAGTATCGGTACCAGTATTTATTGAAGCGCCATTGGTGAGAGTAGCGCCGTGGTTAAGTGTAGCGTTAACGGCTCTGTGGATATGGCTAAGTAAATTATTGATGTCGCGAAATAGAACTTATATTTGGGGGGATCTACTTCTAGGTTTCAGTTTGACGTGGTTGGCGGGTTCCATATACTGGGGTTGGTTGCGCTGGGAACCTTTATGGCACTTACCTGTAGAATCGATAGGTCTACCCTTTGCTATTTGGTGTTTGTATCGTAATTGGGGCAAAGTAGGAAACTGGTTTTATTTTGGTTCTCTGCTGGGTACGGTTTTAACGGATATATATTTTTATATCGTAGATTTAATACCCTACTGGCGGCAAATTATGGTGGTAGAACCAGAAGCAGCTTCACCAATATTGCGAGCAGCACTTTCACAAGTACAAACACCAGCGGGAATTACCTGGGCAATTGTTCTAGCGGTAGTGTTATTAAGCTTGGGAATTATACCTTTGAAATACAAGCAACTGCACTGGTATGCTTTTAGTGGAGCAGTTTTAAGTACAATTTTAGTAGACAGCTTATTTTTAATCGCGGCTATCGCAGCTTGAATTTTTGCAATTTACTTTCCCGAATTCTGCACCGTCTAAAACAAAGATAAGGATAAAAAGCTAAGGATTTATAATTTTTAATAATTTTTCGCAAAAATCTTCCTCGAAGTCCTCAAGAGTAAATATTAGAGATATTGATAAGCTGTATATTAGTTTTTGATGACTGCTGTGTTTTATTAAGCTATTTACCTATGACGAAGGACATCTGAGTAGGGTTAGCTTAAAAATTTTGTGTAAGTTTGATGGAAAGAGGTAGAAACCGTGAAACGATTAGCGCGTTTAGTAACAGTATTTAGTTTATTAATCGGATTTTGGGGGTGGTTAGGTTCCCAAGATTTAGCCCAAGCGGTCAATTTTGACGCATTAACCATTAAGTCGGCTCCTATTTTCGCAATTGATTCATCTCGAGTACTGCGAAATCGAGCAGATGACAAACTTGCAGACGTTTATGGTGACAAAATTGATTTAAACAACACCAATATAGGAGCTTTCCAAAGATATAGGGGGCTATATCCTACACTTGCCAAAAAAATAGTCTTTAATGCTCCTTACGAAAACGTAGAAGATGTGATGGGTATCGAAGGTTTAAGCGAAAGACAAAAACAACGCCTACAAGCAAACATGGATAACTTCACAGTGAATCCACCAGAAGACATATTTATTGACGGCGATGAACGTATCAATAATGGCATTTACAGATAATTCATGCAGGTGCAGTTAATTATCACAACATCAACTAAATCTTTCTTTACAAGAATTGTTTCCTCAGACATTCTTGTTTGTAATTCAGTCAATCCTTAAAAGGATAAATCTAGAGACGTTGCATCGCAGCGTCTCTAAATAGTTAATTTTTATAAATAAAAAAATCCCCTATCTTACTACTAAAGCTGTTTAGAATACTCTATTAAACAACACTCAGAGAGTAATTAGTCTTTTGAGAAAATTTCTTTATCACCCCGTCTACCACCTTGTCAAAAATGAACTTTACAAATCAATTTGATGTTTTAGTTGTGGGTGCAGGTGCAGCTGGACTTTATACTGCCCTTTGTCTGCCTCAAGATTTGCAAGTTGGCTTAATTACTAAAGAAACTATTTCCTTGTCTGCTAGTGAATGGGCGCAAGGAGGTATTGCAGCAGCAGTATCTCCGGAGGATTCTCCCCAATTACACCTTGAAGATACGATACGTGCTGGTGCTGGTTTATGCGAACCTTCTGTAGTAAAATTCCTTGCTCAACAAGCCCCCAGTTGCATTCAATCTTTAGTAGACTTGGGTGTAGCTTTCGATCGTCGTGGTAGGGAACTAGCCTTAACATTAGAAGCGGCTCATTCCCGTAACCGAGTTCTTCATGCTGCCGATACTACAGGTTCCCAAGTGATCGACACTCTCAGTGCCCAAGTATTGCAAAGGCAGAACATCAAAATAATTCAACAAGCTTTAGCATTAAGTTTATGGATACATCCTGAAACTAAACAAGCCCAAGGAATTAGTTTATTTTATCAAGGTGAAGTTAGATGGGTACAGGCTAGTGCAGTAATACTAGCCACAGGTGGCGGAGGGCAAGTTTTTGCTCAAACAACAAATCCAGCTATCAGCACTGGTGATGGTGTTGCTATAGCATGGCGTGCTGGAGGAATTTTGAGAGATTTGGAATTCATCCAGTTTCATCCCACAGCTTTAACTAAACCAGGTGCCGATCGATTTTTAATTAGCGAAGCAGTGCGTGGAGAAGGGGCACATTTAGTTGATAATGAAGGGCGGCGCTTTACATTCGATTATCATCCATCAGGGGAACTCGCACCTAGAGATATAGTTAGTCGTGCTATTTTTACTCACCTACAAAAAACAGAAAATGACCCCACTACTGCGAATGTGTGGTTGGATATGCGCCCTATTGCCCCCGAAAAAATTCGTCATCGCTTTCCCAATATTGTCAAAGTTTGCCAAAAATGGGGAATTGATGTATTATCCGAACCCATTCCCGTCGCGCCGGCTGCTCACTATTGGATGGGTGGCATTCAAACAGACTTGATGAATCGCACTAGTATTCCGGGTGTATACGCTGTTGGAGAAACCGCTAGCACGGGGGTGCATGGGGCTAATCGCTTGGCAAGCAACTCATTGCTTGAATGTATAGTTTTCGGCGCTCAAATGTCCGAGCTGAAGTTAGAAAATACTGTATATTCTCATCAATCTTATCCTTCAGATAAATTTGAGATTAGCTCCGAAGATATAGAAGAAGAATTTAAATATTTACAAGAATTACGAAGTGAAATACCCCGTTTAGTTTGGCAATCTGCTGGAATATCTCGAGAGCAATCAAGCTTAGATAAAGCACTTTCTCATATAGAATCTTGGCAAAAAGAATTTGCGGGACTCAAATTGAGTAAATTATTACTTTCTTTAGAACCGCAAAAATCAGCCAGTTTTACATCACCCGATGCTCGACAACAACTGCTGCTGTGGACACAAGTGCATAACTTACTTGACGTAGCCTATTTGATTCTAAAAAGCGCTGCCTATAGAACTGAAAGTCGTGGAGGACATTATCGTCTAGATTATCCCCAGCCCAACCCCAATCAGCAAGCTCATACCTTAGTACAGAATCATCATTGGTGGAAAGAAGCTGTTGTTAGCAACTAAGATTCCCATCTTGCAGGATAAAAAACTATGTTAAAAATATACCGACGTGCCTTACTGCGACTACTGTTTATCTAACTATTAAAATAGAATGAAGATTTTTACTAAATTTAAAGAGTCATATTTATAATTATTAAGTTAATTATTAAATCATTTAGTTATATAAATGGTCCCAGATAGCAAGTTTTTGATTGTAGGGTAGGCTTAATTGAGATATGGATGTTCGCCGACATTGCCCTTTTGTGAAACTTGGATCCATAAGGAAACACAAAATAAGGTATTGGACTCATGCACCAACATAATCCGGAGCGATAGTCGCTGCCGTTGCTGAGTCAATTACCCGAGTTGGTGCAATGTATGTGGATAGAGATATTCTATTTTTAGAACCTCCCGTGGTCTTCCAAACATTCTCAAGAAAACATAATATATAGGGGATTTCATGTAACGCGCAAACACAAAACTACCGTGCCTGAGAGACTTTGCTTTCGCTCCGAAATAAAGAACCCATCATGGTGCTAAAAAAAGTTTATATCAGCGCGTACCACTACCGTAAGCACTCAAAGGACGACCAAAATCAGGTGGTTCATATTCGTTCAAGGAATCTTGAAGATTTGCTTCATATTCATCGGCATTATTCCGTGGCTCAGAAGTGGAATTATTGTGAACCATATGATTTAAAGTTCCTGCTGCATCAGCAATCTTAGGAATTATTAAAGAAGCTCCAAGAACAAGAACTATTGCGCCACTAATTCTCAAACTATTTTTTATGAAACCGGGTTTACTTACGTGAATATTCATAGAGCAGTTTTATTTCAGTGCATTTACTAGAGCTATCGTCGTTTAGTATGCGTGTATTTACGGTTTTTAAAATTAAGGTTTGTTTAAGCTTAATTTAATTTTCCTATAAAAGGAGAAGAATTACCTAAGAATTTGCGACTACAAGAAAATTACATTCTTAAGGTAAAGACAACTTCACTATCAGGGATCCATGCAAATCAGTATTAATACTAATATAGACTCTTTGGCATCCCTCGTTAGTTAGACATAGGCGTAAATTCATTATGAGAACATTTACTCAGAAAATTTCTTCAAAATATTTTAATATTTTAAGTGAAATTACAGTGTGAGTCTAACTACCAAACAGAATAAATACTGATTTTTCTCACAAACACCCTTTGATTAATAAATCTTCATCAGAGAAAATAACTAAAAAATAAAGCATAATGTTGCCATTATGGCATTTTGTTACATAGCTTAACATTTAAACATAAATCAACAAGTAACTATAAGTTGCTTAGGATACTTATAATTAGAATATTAGTACATAATTAGTTCACAGGCTGGTAATTACTCGATTACAGGTATATTTAAATTTTTAGTTTAATTCCGTAAGAGGACTTAGGTAATTCTCACAATACCCTGCCTTATTATTGCGTTAAAAATCAATCGAAAGCTCACGTGCCTCTACAAAAAAATATGCGAGTTGCGGCCATTCTCATGTAAAAAAAAGATTTTATGGTATGCCAATATAGGCTTTACTTCACTAAATATACTGAGCCGCTCGATCAAGTAACGACTTATTCTGCAAATTCATAACGATTTTTTCCGAGATGCTTCGCACGGTACATTGCAGCATCAGCTTGTTTAATTAATGTTTCTGAGTCACAAGCCGTGTGTGGATAAATACTTATACCGATACTGGCGGAAACTCTAGCGTTGTGGGTGTCTAGAGCAATTGGTTCTGTAATACTTGCGAGAATTTTGTCTGCGATTTTTGCAGCTACTTCTGGTTTGGGAATCCTGCGTAAGATGATGGTGAACTCGTCACCACCCAAGCGAGAAACAGTATCGCTACCGCGTAAGCAATTATTGAGTCGCTGGGCGACTGTAACTAATAATAAATCGCCCATTTCGTGTCCCAAGGAGTCATTTACTTGCTTAAAACCATCTAAATCGACAAATAGTAAGGCGACTAAGTTATTACCATTTTCTGCCCAAGATAGAGATTCATGAAGTTTTTCGGCAAAAGCTTTACGATTTGGTAGTCCAGTAAGAGCATCGTGATAAGCCATATAACGTAAATGATCTTCTTGAAGTTTCAGTTCTTTATTAGAACGAGATAATTCATCAGCAGCACGCTTAAGTTCCTCTTCCAGAAGTTTGCGTTTGGTAATATCGCGAATTACTCCAACTAAAAATAAATTGCCTGCTGCATCTTTATGAAGCGAACGTTTAGTTGCAATTAGATGAATATCGCCATTCATATCCGTGAATTTTTCTTCGTCTTCCAGTAATTTTTGAGTTTTGAAAACATATTCATCCTTTTCTCTAAAAGCATCAGCTTCATCTCTGGGGAAAAAATTATAGTCGAACCGATCGATTAACTTTTGTTTTGGAAAATCAATTAGCCGACAATAGGCATCATTTAAAACTATCCATTGATGCTTTTCATTCTTGACAAAAATCGGATCTGCTACCGTATTGATTACTTGTTGCAAAAACTCTTTAGAACGTTTTCCCTGCTCTTGCATGTGAGCAATTTGAGCAGTAATAAAAATTACTGAACAAATATAAGTTATTAAGGTAGGAATCAAGGGAATCCACCAACCTTTTAAAAATAAAAGATAAGCACCACCCGTTAGTATTAAATTAAACAATAATACTAATAATAAATTCTTACTTGAACTTCTAATTCGCCACCTAGCGATCGCGCCGATATAAGCCCAAATTGCAATCCATAAGTATTCTATAGGTTCTGACAAAACTCTGAGTAATTGTCTTCCTTCGAGAGATGCGGAAATAATTTCGTGAATAAAATAAGCTTGCAATTCGACACCAGCCATAGACTGGGGTTTTTCGTCCATAAAACTGCTATAGTATGGAGTCAACTTTAAATCTTTTAAGCTGGGTGCTGTAGAACCAATTAGCACGATGCGATCTTCCATCCAATTTTTGGGTATATCTCCACTTAATACTTTTCTCAGAGACACCCTGCGAAAACCATATGTTTTATCATCACAGCTTTCTTTACAAGCAGGTTTAGGAAAATTAGATAAAAACTGATAGCCACCATCATCCGCTTGTACATAGCCGCCATGATTTCTTTCAAATCGAATAAATTTAGCTTTGCCTAATTGTAAATACGGAGAATTTTTTGCTCTTTGAGGTCTAATACCTTCTGATTTTAAATACAGTTTTGCCAATTTTAAAGCAAAGCTTTCATATGCCTTATTCTCAAGGTGAGCATATAATAAGCCTCGACGTACTTTACCATCAACATCTGCAATTGTGTTATTAAGACCGACTTGACCTTTCTGACTTAATATAGGTGGTGGAGCAACCCTGTCATTTTGATTATCTGAGAGCAGTTCAATGCCGATTAAATTCGGTACTGATTTGAACACCTGCCTGAGTTTTGTACTGCCAGGCGGTACTGTTAAATCTCTATAAATATCTAAACCAATAGCACGGGGTTTATAATCTTGTATTTTTTGTAATAATTCAGCAACTTTACCATCAGAAATAGGGGAACCGAATTCCCGTAAAGAAGCTTCATCTATCGCTACTATGGTGATGCGTTCTTGAGAAGCTTCAATTGGACGCAATTGAAAAAACTGGTCTAAAGCTTTCAATTCTAAAGGTTGCAATAACCCAAAGTAACGCAATACAAATACACAAAATACAACGCTAGAAGCGGTTATTAATTCTCTGTGTCTTCTGAAAAGTTTTTGTTGTAATGCAAAGATAGACTTTTGTAAATCTTTACCGAGCTTTCTTCTCATTCCCATTGCCTGATTGGGAGAAAAATAGTTAAGTGAATAATTTGCTAAATAATCGTTAATACACTCAGGGTAATAACTATATTTTGCATTTAGAGATTTGAGTAAATTAAACCGAACGTCCGAATCAAATCTATTTCAGTACATGTACGGGTGGAGATTGAAAAGTTCTAGTTATTTACTTAAATATCCCTGTTTTCTGTTTTAGCCGAGCATGGTTCCCTTTAATAAGCTTGTCAACAACCATATTTACGAGAACTAATAGGAACTTTTGAAAGTCGCGATCGATACTCGCTTAGTATAAGTACTGATGCTACATATTAAAAGGGTACTTACAGAAACATGCTATCGGCAAGTAGTAGATCGTAAATTATTGATATTTATATGTAAATTTTTAGTTCTTCATACTGTCTAGCTATCCACGAGTCATTTATATAAAGGGGTAAAATATTTTTTTATTACTAATCTTTAATTATTATTAATTTTGTTTAGATTAATCTCACAGCAAAGCTTATGAAATAACTTCTCAGGGAATTCACTTACGTGTATTTGCTTATCTGATAGTCATAGATACAATTTTTAGTGCCATACAAAATAATGAATCAAAAGAACAAGTTATTCTCTCCCTTTTATAACGTTCCCTAAATTCATATCTCAAATAAAAAGTCAACTGAAGCAGACACCTCAGTTGACTTTTTAAATTTGATTGTTGTACGTTTCTAACCAAAAAATTGAACTATCTCAACGACGCAAATAGTATTTAAAGTTAGTGGGGCCTTCATAACCAGAAACTTTTGCTAGTTCCTCAAGACTCTGTGCTCCCTGATAGGTTTTACCCTTTATTTTCCAAGTGGGATAGCTTTGAATACCAGCAGCTTTACACTCCGGTTTTTGAGCATTGGGATTATTAGCCGGAGCGCAATCTGTGTAAGGAACTTCCTTATAAGCTTCCTTACCAAACAATAGCTTTTGATCGTGGCAATGAGGACACCACCAAGCAATATATTCTTTGGCACAAGTTTCTTTAAGGTGGCGGGCTAATGCGAGTACCGCTTCTCCAGAGGTGGTGGTGATTTCCCAACCGACTCCTGGTTTAGGATTCTCTTTGGGAATAAAACTAATAGCTCCGCCTGTATCTGACTGAGCAGGAGTTCCATCAGGTGTGACACCAGCATAAACGCCTAATGTACCTATTAGGGTTACCATGCCGACAATAACTCCAGTAAATAAGATTTGTCCTATATCTTCCCAAATACGACCGAGAACAGTTAGTAACAGCATCGTTAAGGAAAATAAAGCTGATGCAATACAGTAGGGACAAACTGTTTTGATTTGGCTAAATAGCACGTACATTAAATAACTGCTGAAAACTGTCATGGAAATTGAGCCTATCAGCAAAAACGTCCATGTTAAATTTTCCAGCTTTAGTCGCTGTTCTTTATTCTCAGCACCTTTCAAAAGCAAAGGCGCAAGAGCAAATACTAACATACTGAAATATGCCAGAAAGCCGAACAAAGCTAATGGTTGTCCGAGAACTGTTGCCCAAGGGCTAGAAAGAACGCTATTACATCCAGCACCGGAACCCCCAGCAGCAGAAGAGGCAGTACAACCAGCTTCTCCTCCTGTCAACTTAACTATGGTCAAATAACCCGTAACTAAAGCACCACAGGAAGCAATTCCTGCGATTAGTAAACGCGAGAAGCGATGAATCCAAGGAGTAGAACGACGACGAATCATAAGCTAAAACATTATTAATTGGGATTAGGAAATCAAAGGTCGAGAATCAATGTAGGATGTATCATTCTAAGTCTGTATTCCGGCAGTAATTAAAATCCGGTATATCATAGCCAGATTTAGTTGAAACTATGATTGACTCGAAACTTAAGAAATTAATTCTAGGCTAACTGGACTTAGAATAAATAGTCCTCAAGGATTCAAACAATAAAATATTGTTGCTCATTGAATTTGTTACTAATCACTACAAGTGCAAACCACTCCTATTCCCAATTTCCGTTCCTAAGAATGTAGCTTGAGAGAAGAAATTGATTCGGTTTCACCTTTGCAATTAAAATTGCGCTGTGCAGCTTCCACGAATTGACTGACACGGATGGGGTCAATTGTTTGTTCGCGGCTACCGTGACGCTTCAAGGAACTGGAAACTATGACACCATCCGCAGCCCGCATTAGTGAAGCAATATTATCCCAGCTTGCTCCACTACCAACAAACACCGGAGTACCTTTTGCCGCATTAGATGCTAATTCTAAGTCTTCACAATTGGGAGGATTACCCGTAGCCCAGCCTGACAAAATTACCGCATCTGCTAATCCACGTTCGATTGTATCTTGGACGGCGGTAGTCAAGTTAACTGAACCTAAAGGACGAGCGTGCTTCACCAACACGTCGGCAATAATTTTGACTTCACTGTCCAATTCTCGACGGTATTTTAGTAATTGATGGGCTTCTCCTTCAATTAATCCTTGATCTGTTGCCATTACCCCAGTTAACACATTTACTCGGATAAATTGCGCTCCAGCACAACTCGCGATCGCGATCGCACTTTTGGCATCATTCCGTAAAACATTTAAGCCTAAAGGTAGAGTTACAAGATTTTGTATTCGCTGTACCACAATAGTCATGGTACTGACAACCGCTGGATCTACCTGATTCTTAGTAAAGGGTGCATCAAAAAAATTCTCGATAATAATGCCGTCCACTCCCCCACTAGCAAGGGCGACAGCTTCTTGTTCTGCACGGTCAATTACTGCTTTGAGACTACCTCCCCAGCGCGGCGAGGTAGGCAGTGGTAACAGGTGAACCACACCAATAATTGGTCTTCGTGTTTTAAATAACTGATATAAGTCCACGTCTTTTTCTTTTACGGAAGCTTTTATGGAATGCGCGCGAGCGAGATCGGTAGTTTTTTTTAGCCAGCGCAGTGGGGAGATATTGCGTTACGGTAGTTTCCGCAGTCGCAACTCGATCTTATGTTTTACCAGCAATAAAGGTAAGAAGTGCCTCTGCAATTCTGTAAAGCCAACACTTACCAGAGATTACTTCCTACTTCAACGGTCCCATGAGAGCGGTTATCCGTCATTAGGCTTGCACGGCTGAGCCGTCTGCGCTTTTGAGTTCAAAGGAAATTTGCAGCTATATGCTGTTTTCTGGTTGTCAATTGATCTAATAATTGCCAAGTTTTCACATCTTAATCAAGAATCCTATAGCCAGGCGTGATTATTTTTTCACAAAAATCAAACACCTCGATAGCAGTAAAAATTTGTGATTAACTGTCTACTGATGTCATTAATTTGCACGGGAAAGTAACAACTGAGTTAAAACTCTTTTTCTTTTTGTAAATTAACTGGCGGTATTACCATTGCGACTGCCCATGTATTATGCTTTACGGGTACCCAATATATTTTTTTAAGAGAAAAAAATTCTATTGGGAGCCCTTGACTGAGCAAGACAAGATATACGTCGGTACAGTTGACAATAGAATCAATCGCCCGGAACATGAGTAAGGAAACTTGGCTTCACCAAGGACAAAACATATGAGGACTATTTTACCTGTATTACTGCTATATCGAATTTAGAATGAATAAATACATGACGACTTGCTTTTAATGTTTTGCAAAACTGCGAGTAATTCTCTCACAAAAGAAAGAAAGTTTTACATATCGAAGCAAAGAAACCTCCTTCTAAAGATGGAATTTGACAAAAAAATTTCATAAGATATGTTAAGATAAAATATGACACGAGAGGAGTCGGCCACTCGCCGTCCTGCGTCTTGCAGCTTCAACTGAGGTAGTATTTTGTCTGCCACAGATACAGGCAATCGTTCGGTAAAGAGGTAACATTACAAAAGCGCAAAAGCGTAACTCAGCCTGCGATTTCCTTTAGGGTAGCGACTTCTCAACAAAAGCCGATGTTAGTCGGCTGCTTCCTAACGAGTAAATCAGTATTGCACGGATTAAGGTAATGTAAAACACCAACAATGTATTTAGGTGAAAGTAATTCAATTGGCTGAGTAACGAACGGTGAAAAACTATTTGTTATTGATGTGAAAGAAATAATTTATAGGAATATTTTTGTGTGATTTTTTAGACAAATCTGACTTAATATTTTACTGCGATCAAATAGGTATAACGTATAAGTAATATGGATAATATTTAGGATTATTGCAATTTATCAGCGGCAAAATTCCTCTATTAAATAGCCATAACTGAGAATTATAAATCGAAAAAGTAATTTTTTTAAAAATATGGGTGATAAGCCAACAATTGCAATTTCTCACCTAGGCTGCGAGAAAAATAGAATTGATACAGAGCATATGCTTGGTCTCTTGGTAGAAGCAGGTTATAGCGTTGATTGTAATGAAGAATTAGCGGACTATGTAATTGTCAATACTTGTAGTTTTATCGCAGCAGCAAGAGAAGAGTCTGTTAAAACCTTAGTAGAATTAGCAGAGGCTGATAAGAAGATCGTGATTACCGGCTGCATGGCACAGCATTTCCAAGAGGAATTATTGGAGGAATTGCCAGAAGCAGTAGCGGTTGTAGGTACGGGTGATTACAACAAAATCGTAAATGTAATAGAGCGAACCCAGCTTGGCGAGCGTGTCAAGGAAGTAAGCGCCGAACCTACTTTTATTGCAGATGAAACAACACCTCGCTATCGGACTACATGTGAAAGTGTAGCTTACTTAAGGGTTGCAGAAGGGTGCGACTATCGTTGTGCATTTTGTATAATTCCTCATCTACGAGGGAATCAACGTTCGCGTACTATTGAATCAATAGTTGCTGAAGCAGAGCAGTTGGCATCTCAAGGAGTGCGGGAGATAATATTAATTTCCCAAATCACTACAAATTACGGTATAGATATTTACAATGAACCCCGATTAGCAGAATTGCTTAGATCTCTGGGTAAGGTGGATATACCGTTGATTAGGATGCACTATGCTTATCCTACGGGACTAACCCCAGATGTAATTTTGGCGATCGAAGAAACAGATAATATTTTACCTTACCTAGATTTGCCATTACAACATTCCCATCCTGAAATTCTTCGCGCTATGAATCGTCCTTGGCAAGGGCAGGTGAACGATACAGTCATCGAGCGCATAAAGCAAGCATTGCCGGATGCGGTGCTGCGAACAACCTTCATTGTGGGTTTTCCTGGCGAAACAGATGAACATTTCGGGCATTTATGCCAGTTTGTCGAACGTCATCAATTCGATCATGTAGGTGTTTTTACTTTTTCACCGGAGGAAGGAACAAAAGCGTATAATTTACCTTTTCAATTGCCGCAACAATTAATGGATGAGCGGCGAGATGCGTTAATGCAAATTCAGCAACCGATTTCTTGGAAAAAAAATCAACTAGAAATTGGCAAAGTAGTTAATGTGTTAATTGAGCAAGAAAATCCAAGTACGGGAGAATTCATCGGTCGTTCTGGTAGATTCGCTCCAGAAGTTGACGGACAAGTATATGTTCGTGGAGAAGCAAGTTTAGGAGCAATTGTACCGGTAGAAATTCAGGAAGCTGATATATACGACTTGTACGGAAAAGTTGTTTAAATTTTGCTCTGAATTTAGCCGTTGGTTATCGATTTTGCTTGACTAATAGAGAATCAACTAACACAAATAATGACTAATTGAAGATTAAACTTAAAACATAGGAGAATTAATGAGTCTTACTTTTGAAGATTTAGGGATTTCAGACCAACGCCTGGCACAACTAGAAAAACTTGGTTTTACAACACCGACTAATATTCAACAACAAGCAATTCCTCAATTGTTGTCGGGGCGCGATGTAGTAGGTCAATCTCAGACTGGAACCGGTAAAACAGCAGCATTTTCCCTACCGATTTTAGAGCGGATAGATGTTAGTCAAAAGGTAGTACAAGCTGTAGTTTTGGCACCGACTCGCGAACTAGCAATTCAGGTTCACAGTGCTATTTCTGAATTTGTTGGCAGCCAAAGATTGAAAATATTGGCAATTTATGGCGGCCAATCAATAGATCGTCAAATGATGCAGCTAAAACGTGGAGTTCATGTTGTTGTAGGTACTCCTGGGCGAGTAATTGATTTATTAGACAGGGGTTGTCTAAAGCTCGACCATGTAAAGTGGTTTGTGTTGGATGAAGCTGATGAAATGTTGAGTATGGGCTTTATCGACGATGTCGAAAAAATCCTTTCTAAAGCGCCAACAGAGCGTCAGACAGCTTTATTTTCGGCGACAATGCCGCCATCAATTCGTCAGTTGGTGAACAAGTTTTTAAACGATCCCGTAACAGTAACGGTTCAACAACCAAAAGCCGCTCCAAATAAAATTAATCAGGTAGCTTACTTGATACCTCGTCACTGGACGAAAGCAAGGGCATTACAGCCGATCTTGGAAATGGAAGATCCCGAGACAGCATTAATCTTTGTTCGTACCCGACGCACCGCTGCCGAACTTACCAATCAGTTACAAGCAGCAGGGCACAGCGTGGATGAATACCACGGTGATTTATCGCAACAAGCACGGGAAAGATTGTTAGGACGTTTCCGCAATCGTCAAGTTCGTTGGGTAGTAGCAACTGATATTGCTGCGAGGGGTTTGGATGTTGATGAGCTTACCCACGTCATAAACTTTGATTTACCCGATAGTGTAGAAACCTACGTTCACCGTATTGGGCGTACTGGCAGGGCTGGTAAAGAAGGAACAGCGATTTCTTTGGTACAACCATTTGAGCGACGTAAACAGCAAGTTATCGAACGCCACAACCGCCAAAGTTGGCAAATGCTTTCTATTCCTACCCGCGCCCAAATTGAAGCGCGACAGTTGGAAAAATTGCAAGTTCAGGTAAAAGAAGCTTTGAGTGGCGAACGTTTGGCTTCATTTTTGCCTATCGTGCGCGAACTAAGCGAAGAATATGATGCTCATGCTATTGCAGCAGCAGCTTTACAAATTGCTTACGATCAAACCCGCCCAGATTGGTTAAAAGCAGACAGCATACCCGAAGAAGATGCAAGCTATTCTTCACCAAAACCCAAACTACGTTCTTCATCACGTCGCTCCTCTGGCGATAGAAACCGTCGTTGGGTACAGGATGGCAAAAATAGAGATGGAAAACGCGGTGGTAATAATGGTGGTGGTGCAACCCCCAAGCCAAAACTAAAATCAAACCATCGAGAATCTTCTATGCATCAAAATCAATTAAATTCCAGCGCCGCTCAAGAATCGGCATCTTAAGCATTAAGATCATCTCTACTAGTTATAGAATTTTATATTTCGTTTAGAGTAACTCTACTGGTAGAGAAATAAAATTTTCATTCTTAATTGGATGAAATCTTAAATTATATCAGGTTCGTTTGACCACTTAAGTTATTGATGAGGCTGTTAAAAGCTAATAGCGAACTGGCATCTTTTGAATGGTTATTAGTTAAAATACAACCAAACATAAGCGTAGCGTTCAATCGAACTTGATATTAGAAATAATTTAAGCCAAGTTTATCAAAGAACAAAGTAACTGGTTCCAATGCAAGATTTATCCTTCCGACTAGATAGGAAGAATCTTCAAAAGATAGCAATGGAGCCAGTAATTATTTATGAATTTAATTCAGTTTAATATCGTAATTTTAAACAATCTCAAGTTAGTCAATTACTTGTAAAAAATGTTTGTAGTCGCGCTTTAGCGCAAAATATAGAAGCTTTCATCTGAACTTGATATGAGTTGTAATAATTTATAGTTTTACGAAACCCACTATTTTTTTTAAATAGCGGGTTTCTTAATCTCCTTATTTTCTAAGAATTTAATGCAGATTATAGAACTGTTTAATTTAACCAAGGGCGGCTAACTTCATTTAATTGAATAATTTCATCATCGGTTAGCTTCCAACCCAAAGCACCAGCATTTTGTTTAACTTGTTCTGCTGTTTTTACCCCGGAAATAGGAATCACATTACCTTGAGCGATTAACCAATTGAGAGCAACTTGCGCGGGAGTACAATTATATTTTTCGCTAATAGTTCTTAATAAAGAAATTACCGGCTCAATTTTTTGTAAGTTTTCTTTGCTAAATCGCGGGTCTATTTTTCTTGCACCGCTAGGATTTATACTATTGTCTACAGCGTATTTACCCGTAAGCAATCCTTGAGCTAAAGGGCTATAAGCCAAAATTGTTACGCCTAATTGTTTTGCTGTGGCGATGATTCCTTGACTTTCAACTTGACGAGTTAATAAAGAATAACGTACCTGATTAACAGCCAAAGGTATACCGCGACGAGCTAAAATTTGATGTGCCTCTTGCATTTGACTTTGAGAATAATTACTCACCCCAATTGCTGAAATTCTGCCCTTTTCCACTTCCGTTGCCAAGGCATTCATCAATGTTTCTTGGCTCATAAAAAAAGCGAAGGGCCAATGTACCTGATACAATGCTATTTGTTCTACTTGGAGGCGTTTAAGACTTTCTGTCAACGCATCAGAGACAGATTCAGCAGAAAATCGCCAAGGTAAAGGAGCAAACTTCGTGGCTATTTGCACCTGTTTGTCGGTTTTTTTCATAAACTGTCCGATCAATTCTTCTGAAAGTCCTAACCCGTAGACTTCCGCCGTGTCAAAAAACGTAGTACCAGCTTCAATTGCAGCATTAAAAGCTTGTTCTACTTGTTCGGAACCATATTCGTCGCCATAATTCCAAAATAATTTATCACCCCAAGCCCAAGTACCCAGACACAGAGGGGTAACTGATAGACCATTTTTTCCTAATGTGATGCTTTCCACTGTTAACTAAATATTTTTACAATACTTTACATTTAAGTGTATCGCTGTTAACGCGAAAAAAGGTTTTAATTATATCTTGCTGACAAATTTAAATCTAGATGCTGTTCCTACAAGAAATTATTCATGAATAAATAGTAATGAGATAATAGCGAAAGTAGCCACTGAATAAATTAGATAAGCTTCGACGCATATCTATGGTTACTTCCGATCTATTTATATTTTTACCTTTAAGTAGTTATGGCAAACAGCGATTCTTTACCATCACCAGAATCCAACAACTCAGACAAATTAAAATCGCTTCCTAGAATCAAGATTTTAACGATGTTCCGTTTGGGTTTGTTCCAAATGGGGCTTGGTATTATGTCCCTCCTGACATTGGGGGTACTTAATCGAGTTATGATTGACGAACTGAAGGTTTTACCCTTAATTGCCGCTGGTGCGATCGCTATGTACCAGTTTGTCAGCCCGGCGCGGGTTTTGTTTGGGCAAATGTCCGACGCGAAACCGATTGGCGGCTACCATCGTTCTGGGTATGTATGGATCGGTGCAGCTTTTTTTACTGTTATTTCTTTTATTGCGCTGCAAGCAGTTTGGCAGTTGGGCTATAGCTTGCAAGCCAGTGGATGGAGTTTTCAAACTTATGCTTGGGCTGCAATACTGGCATTTATTTTTGCACTTTATGGTTTAGCTCTCAGTGCAAGTTCTACTCCTTTTGCAGCTTTGTTAGTAGATGTCACAGATGAAGACAACCGTTCTAAATTGATCGGGGTTGTATGGTCAATGTTGATGGTTGGTATTGTAATAGGGGCAATTGTCAGTTCTAGGTTGCTAGAAACGCCAGAAATTTGCGGCGCGGCTATTTTGTCTTATAATCCTTCTCAAGTTGGCGAAGTAGCTAATATTGCCCAACTAAAAGCTACAATCAACCCCGTATTTATTATGATGCCAGCTTTAGTTTTCGGACTATGTATATTGGCAACTTTCGGTGTAGAAAAAAAATATTCTCGTTACTCTTTGCGTTCTACAGTTACAGAAAGGGAAGATCAAATAACTTTAAATCAAGCATTAAAAGTTCTAACTGCCAACCGCCAAACGGGTCTATTTTTCGGGTTTTTACTAGTATTAAGTATTAGCCTTTTTATGCAAGATTCAGTGCTGGAACCCTATGGTGGTGAAGTGTTTGGGATGTGTATTGCCGAAACTACAAGATTAAATGTTCCTTTTGGTATTGGAACTTTAATTGGAATTGCTTCAACTGGCTTTTTAGTAGTACCGCGTTTGGGAAAGAAAAATACCACTAAATTTGGATGTATCAGCGCGGCAGTCAGCAATATTTTAATTATTATGGCAGGATTTACCGCCAGTAAAAGCTTATTGATGGGTAGTTTGCTGTTTTTCGGTTTATCATCTGGAATGCTCACAGCAGGGGCTACTAGCTTGATGTTAGATTTGACGGCGGCGGAAACTGCGGGTACCTTTATTGGCGCTTGGGGATTAGCGCAAGCAATGGCAAGAGGTTCTGCAACAGTACTTGGTGGAGGATTTCTAAACTTAGGTAAAATGCTATTTGACGTACCAGCAATGGCTTATGGATTAGTCTTTTTTCTGCAAGCAATAGGAATGATTTTCGCTATTTTATTGTTGGGTAAAATCAGTGTCAAAGAATTTCAAAAAAATGCCAAAGTGGCGATCGGTTCTATTTTGGAAAATGAGTTGGATTAAATCAATTATCAATTATCATTTGCTTTTTTCTTGTTCCCAGGTGGAACCTGGGAATACAGTTTGGAAGACTCTGCCTTGTTTATCTGTAGAGGCAGAGCCTCTTGAAATGTTTTCCCAGCCGGAGTGTGGGAACAAGTGTAACCAATTAGCAATTCCCAATTCCCAATTCCCCATTACCAATGCCCAATTAATAATATGAATGATTTCTGGAATACTGTTTTAGAATTTTCTCAAAAAACTACTGAAGCTGTTGGAAAGCAGTTAATGCAAGACTTTGGCAAGGTACAAGCTGACAATAAAGCCGATGGTAGTTTGGTGACAAAAGCCGATAAATGGGCTGATAACGAAATTAGAAATGCGATCGCTACTCAATTTCCCAATCATGGTATCCTCAGTGAAGAAAATGACAAAGTTTTTCCAGATAATGAGTGGTGCTGGATAGTTGACACATTAGAAGGAGACACTAACGTTACAAGAGGAATTCCTATCTGGTGTATTTCTCTGGGCTTACTCTACAAAGGTACGCCTGTATTTGGCTACGTTTACGCGCCACCTACCAACGAAGCGTTTCATGGCTATTGGGAAGGCTCTTCTGGATTAACTTTACCTCCAGGAGCATTTCGCAACCATGTTCCCATTAAAACCAGTAACGAGAATGTTAGTAAAAATCATTTTTTCAACTTGTGTTCTCGCAGTACCTCAGTAATAAATCAAGACTTTCCCTGCAAAATTAGAATGCTTGGTGTTGCGAGCTATAATTTTCTCACTGTGGCGACGGGGGCTGTCTTGGGTGCGGTTGAAGCGACACCCAAAGTATGGGATATTGCTGGTGCCTGGGTAATTTTACAAGCTGCTGGAGGTTGTTGGATCTCTCTAAAATCCGAGCCTTTCCCTTTGGTTATAGGTGAAGATTATAGCGCTAAATCTTTACCTACTTTGGTTGTCAGTCGTGGAGAATTAATTGAGGTTTTTAAACCTTTCGTGGATTAATTCTGGGGATAACCGAAAAAACAATACATTTGTTCTAAAATGTGTTTTCAGATATTTCTCCATCTTCCAAAAATGCGACATTGTCAGCGAAATCCTGAATTCTAGAATCGTGGGTTACCATGACAACGGTAGTACCGCCTTCTCTGGCTAAATTACACAGCAATTCGATCACAGCTTGTCCATTGTGAGAATCGAGTGCAGCGGTTGGTTCATCTGCCATAATTAACTGAGGATTACCCGCCAAAGCACGAGCGATGGCTATACGCTGTTTTTGCCCTCCGGATAAGTCGCGGGGAAGTAGATTGGCTTTATCGGCTAATCCCACCATATTTAATAACTCTAGAGCTTGATTTGTGGCTGATTTGCCTCGAATACCTTTTATTTCTAAAGCGAGTTGTACGTTTTCTACTGCATTTAAAGCACCAAAGAGATTAAAGCCTTGAAAAATAAAACCAATATTATCTCTTCTAAAACGAGACAATTTTTTGCGAGACATCCGCGTAATTTCTTTTCCCAAAAGATTCACTTGTCCTTTAGTAGGAGTCAAAATTCCAGCCAGAATTGATAGTAAGGTGGTTTTTCCTGAACCAGAATGCCCCATTAACAGTTGGATAGTACCCTGGGGAACATCCAAATCAATTCCTTTGAGTGCTAAGTAGCGCTGTCTGCCAGATTGATATACCATTTCCACTCCTCTGGCAGAAATAGCAGAGGTTTTCAATTTACTTACATCGGTAGACTTTGAATCATCCCAACTGTCGATTCTGGAAGTCACTATACATCGATTTTGAGAAATAGTCATTTCT